>Ga0351878_1031_pt1 | contig 45703 bp, 32 predicted proteins | sample BONcelFGM3001D14_FD_206781 | JGI IMG/M metagenome (GOLD analysis project Ga0351878, IMG submission 206781) | Enriched cells from coal bed in the Powder River Basin, Montana, United States - BONCAT cells FGM rep3 HSBNCT.FGM.300.1.D14 ...
CCACGCGCGCGGCCACGGCATGGGGTTGGGTTTGGCGCGGTTCAGTTTGGGTTTGCTTATCCTCTGAGGCGGGGGGGTGGAATTTGTTGTCCACCCAATGGCCCAGGGCCACGGTTGAAACGAAAAGAATCAGAACCGCGGCAAGGCCTGTAATGCTGATGCCCGGGCGCGGCCTGCGGCCCGGCTCCAGTTCCAGTCCAAGGCGTTTCATAGAACATCACCCCGATTGCGCGTTTCATTATTATTATACAACGCGCGGCGCACACGCGGAAACCCGGCGCCATGCGCCGGGCAGACGTGTTATAACCACTATCCGTTAATTTTGCCGGAAATGACGCGGCCGTGGAATGCGGCTGCGCCGCGCAGAGCGGATTTACTCTTTGCCCTCGTCGCCCGCAGCGGTTTTGCTGGCCACGGAATTCTTGGTCATGCGCAGCACAACGCCCTCGGCCACTTTTACGCGAATGCTGTGTTCGGTGACTTTTTCGATGGTGCCGTAGATGCCGCCGCGGGTGAGAATTTTGTCGCCCTTTTGAAGGGCTTTGAGCATGTCTTCCATTTTCTTCTGCTGCTGTTTCTGCGGGCGGATGAGCATGAAGTAAAAAATAAGGATCATGCCGCCGAGCATGATGAAGAAAGACAGGTCCATGCCTTTTTTAACCTGTGCCAGGGCGCCGGCGAGGTCGGGAATCAAGTCAAACACGATTTATCCTCCACTTAAAAACAGATTTTCAAAGTCTTTTTTCCATTGTGCGAAACGGCCCTGCAGGGCGGCGTCGCGCATGTGACGCATCATTGTAGCATAAAAGGTGAGGTTGTGAAAGGTGGCCAGGCGCGGGCCCATGATTTCACCTGCGTTGAACAGGTGGCGGATGTATGCGCGGGAAAATTTGCGGCACGCCGGGCACGGGCAGTCGTCCTGGATGGGCCGGGGGTCGTCTTTGCAGGCGCCCGCGCGGATGGTGAGCCGGCCGGTGGGTGTGAACACGGTTCCGTTGCGCGCCATGCGGGTCGGCAGCACGCAGTCGAACATGTCGATGCCCACGGCGGCCGCGCGCACGATGTCGAGCGGCATGCCAACGCCCATGAGGTACCGGGGCTTATCCGCGGGCAGGAGCGCGGCCGTGTATTCCGCGAGTTCCAGCATCTGCTCCCGGGTTTCGCCCACGCTGAGCCCGCCGATGGCGTACCCGGGCAAATCGAGGGCCACGAGTTCCTCGGCGGACCGGCGGCGCAACTCTTTGTGCATCCCGCCCTGCACGATGCCGAACAGGCGCTGGTGAGGCTTGAGTTCCACGGCGGCGCAGCGGCGGATCCAGGCCGCGGTCAGGTCCACGGCGCGCACCACTTCTTCATACGGCGCGTCCGCGGCCGGGCACACATCGAACGCCATCACGATGTCCGAGCCCAGGGCGCGCTGGAGGCGCATGTTGTCCTCGGGCGTCATGAAATGCGCGGACCCGTCGAGGATGGACTTGAATTCCACACCGTCATCGCGGATTTTGCGCAGGTCTTTGAGGCTGAAAATCTGGTACCCGCCGCTGTCTGTGAGCAGCAACCGGTCCCAGCCCATGAATTTCTGAACGCCGCCGAGCTGTGCGATGATGTCCGCGCCCGGGCGCATATATAAATGGTATGCGTTTGAGAGAATGATGTTTGCGCCAATGTATTCGAGGTCCTCGGGGCCCATGGCCTTGACCGTGGCGCGCGTGCCCACGGGCATGAAAACCGGGGTCTGATACGCGCCGCGCGGCAGCGCGCATTCGCCAACCCGCAGGTCGCCATCCGTTGCTTCTATACGAAACTCCATGAAAACCAGCTCCCGGTGCAATACACCATACTTCGGATATTATAGAAGACCGCGCGGTATTTCCATAGAAACAGACACACCGGCATAGACAAAATTGTTTCACGTCTGGCCGCATGGAACAAATTTGTGTTGCCATTCCATTCCATTGCTTAAAAGCCTCAAAATCGAAATTATTTTTTGGGACCGAATCGGGCATGAAACAAGGGGATTTTTAATTCACGGCGTGTTGAGAATTCCGGCAATGGGCGGAGCCGCGCCCCACATGGCACGCATCTTCCTAATACACGGGCCAATCCGCTGTGAAGGGATTTCCGTGCACGGAGAGAATCACACAGCCGAAAAAGCATTTTGCGGAAAAAGAAAAACACTAATCCGGGGAGGATTGAATCACCATGAAAAGGTCTGTACTTTTTGCGCTGCCGTTTGCAGTGTTGTTGCTTGTGAGCACCGGGAAGGGCGCACTGGGCGCTGTGGAGACCAGCGGCAACGTGAGTTATGTGAGCAAGTACATCTGGCGCGGCTGGGACCTTGCGCCCAGCAATGAGCCCGCGGTGCAGGGCGGCGTGAGCATTGCCTGGCCCTCGGGTATGGCGGTTGATGTGTGGGGCAGCTACGCCATGGACAGAGATCCGCAGATCGATGAACTGGACTACACGCTCAGCTACGCATCCATGATTTCCAAGCACACGGAGTTTTCCATCGGCTACACGCACTACACATTTCCCAGCACGGTGAGCGCTGCTGAAACACAAACTGAAAGCAATGAGGCGTTCATCGGCTTTGCATGGCCCGAGGCGTTCATGGGCCCGTCCCTGACCGTGTACCACGACTGGGAAGCGGGCGACGGCGCGTACTACTTCCTGGGCGCGGGAACCGAGTTCACCCTGGGCGCAGAGGAAAGCACGCCCCCCCTGGCATTAAGCCTGGGCGTGGGATACAACGACAACCAGTGGGGCGCGGTGTCCGGAATCAGCGACATCGATCTGGGCCTGTCCATGACTTTCACAACCGGGTCCGTGGATATCACTCCGTCCATCAACTATGTGATTACGCCCGAAGACACCGTGAACCCGGACAACGAGTTCTGGTTCGGCGTGGGCTTTGATTTCGCCTTGTAAAACAAAGGCGCAGCATGGCGGGGAGGTGGGTCTGTCGAAGAAAAGGCAAACGCGCCGCGGGGCGGTTCCTTTCCCATCGCGTTTCTGCGCCGCCCCGCGCATCTGTGAATGGCAAACTGACTGTACCTCTTTGGAACCGGATCCGAAGCCGGGCGCAAGCCGTCCGCGCTTCGGGTCCGTCCTTTTTAAGAAACAAGACAAAGCAATGTGACGAACGCATTACCGCCGGAACTTTGCAATACAAGCAACGCATAGGCGAATAAATATTTCTGCGCTGCGCGCGCCTTACTCTTTTACGCAACTTCAGACAAAAGAATTTTGTATCCATTTAGCGTCGTGAATAATACGCGTTTGTGAGCAGATGGGGACATGACATGAATTGGCTTGCTTAATTCAGAATTGTGTCCCGGAGCGGACCGGGGCAGGGGGCTGTTCCAGATATAATCCACGGGGCTACGCTCCCGGATCAAAGGCCGGATTCCGGTCATGACCCTGGAATTCACCGCTTCTTCCTCAAAGGCGCGCAAGGCGGCGCGCGGCGCTGTGCGCCTGCGGCCGGAATGTGAGAAAACTCCTTGCGAGAAACTCTCTTTTGCCCGTTCCCTTGCGCCCGCGTGATGCCCGGCTCAGCATCCTGCCTGCTCGTTCTTCGTCGATTCCAACCAATCAACCGGCCGATTTGTCAGGGTTATTCAGGGCCGATTAAATCACATTTGGATTCCCCTTTTGTCAATCTGAGAGTCCTTGTTCGGCGTTCGATATTCGCTTCTCAATAAGCGCAATTTGAGCCGGGTTGGTTTGGCTCCAATCAATAACATATTCCATGCAAAACAAAGGGGACGGCGCTCAGGCGGCCGTCCCCTTTTTCAGGTGTTCCAACACGTCCCCTACCCCTCGAGTATGAATGTGATCTTCACTGTAACCCGGTACTCGGAAATCTTGTTGTCCACGATTTTGGCTTTCATGGACACCACTTCCAGGCCCGTGATTCCGCGCAGGGTTTTGCTCGCGCGTATCATGGCCTCCTGCGTGGCCGCCACCCAGCTTTCGGGCGAGGACGCAGTAACCTCTGACACACGTGCAACAGCCATCGGCGCCTCCCTTGACATTTGTTGTATCGGGCTTTTCTGTGGATCTATTATACCATGGATTGCGCGGCCCGCGCGGGCATGCGCCGGATATTTATGAGGTAAAAACTGTGCGCCCGCCGATCATGGTGCGCAGGACTTTAATGCCGGCGATTTCATCCGGGGGCGCGGCGTCGGGACGCGCCGAAAGCACGGCGAAATCCGCACGCAGTCCCGGTTCAATGCGTCCGCGCTCGCGCTCCATGAACTGCGCGCGCGCCGCATGCGCGGTGAACATATTCACGGCCTGGGCCGGGGTGATGTTCTGCTCGGGATGGAAGCCTTCGCGGGTCACGCAGCACTGCATGGCGTGCAGCACGTTGAGCGATTCCAGGGGCGCGTCCGAAGCCCCGGACACGAGTACGCCCGCATCGAGCAAGGCGCGGAACGGGTAGGCCCATGCCGCGCGCTGTGCGCCCAGCCGCCCGGTGAGCCATGCTTTTTCGCTGTGAATAAACATGGGCTGCACGGCCGCGGCAATGCCCGCACCGGCCATATCCGCAATGAGCGCGGCGTCCAGGGATGACGCGTGTTCGATGCGGTGGCGGTGGTCGGCGCGCGGGTGCTCGCGCACCAGGCGGCGGTACAGGTCCGCGACCACGCGGTTGGCGCGGTCCCCGATGGCGTGCGTGCAGATTTGCAGGCCCGCTTTGTGCGCGGCCAGCATCAGGGGCCACATTTCATCCTCCTGCATGGTGAGAAACCCGGCGGTGTCGGGCCGGTCCGCAAACGGTTCATTCATGAACGCCGTGCACGAGCCGTAGGTTCCGTCCGCGTATACCTTGAGCGCGCCGATGCGGTGCCCGCCCGGGTCTGTGCTGTGCAGGGGCGTTTTGCGCAGGTCCAGAATTTTGTTCACGTCCCGGGCCAGGACCATGCCGTACAGGGCGACAGGGATTTCCGGCAGAAGCATTTGCAGGAGCGGGATCTCGAAGGCGCCCTTGTCCCCGAACGGCCCCTCGCTGCCGGTCTGCACCACGGCGCCGATGCTCACGATGCCGTTGGACAGCAGTTCGCGCACCATGCCGCGCGCGCCCGCCCGCAGGGATTCCAGGGACGGCATGGGCATGTGGTTATAAATCTGTTCGGACGCGGTTTCGCGGAATGGGCCCGCGGGATGCCCGTCCGGTTCCCGGTCGATGCGCCCGCCCGCCGGGTCGGGGGTGGCTGCGGTGACGCCCGCGGCGCGCATGGCCGCGGTGTTGGCGATGATCATGTGTCCGTCGCGTTTCACGGCCACGGCCGGGCGGTCCGGGCACGCCGCATCCAGATCCTTGCGGGTCAGCAACACGGGCCGGTCCAGGCTGTTTTCATCAAATTGAAGGCCCACCACCCATTCGCCGGATTTTTTGTGCGCCGCGGCCCGGCGGTACGCCTCCTGCAAAGCCGCGAGCGAGGACACGCCTTCAAGGTTGAGGTTCATTGCGTAATACATCATGGGCGCGGGGTGCAGGTGCGTGTCGATGAACCCGGGCAGCAGGGCCGCGCCGTCCAGGTCCAGGGTCTCGAAACCGCCCTGGAGCGCGGCGGCGCAGTCGTCCTCGGAACCCACGGCGGCAATGGCGCCATGGCGCACAGCCACGGACGAGGCCGGTTTCCCATGCGGGGCGCCCGCCCATATATCAGCGTTGCAAATCAGCAATTTATCCGGAGTATCATTCATGGGGCGTCCCTTTCTCATGTGCGATCGCCGCAGCATGAGAGATTATAAAGATGCCGCGGCGCACGCGTCAATTGCCAACCCCGGCGCTGCGCATTCGGGATTCTCCCATTCGCTGTCCTGTGCTATAATCTGCCATTATGACCAATAGAGCAAATTAATGGACAGAGAGTTTGAGAGAGGAGAATTCCCAACGTGAAATACGAAATTTACCACGAAATAGACGCGAACATCGACGACCTGGTCAAGCTGACGCAGTTGCGCGAAGATCGCGACCCCAGGGTGTATCCCAATGTCACAAGCACCAAGCTGATCAAGGAAGAGCGCAAAGGCAGCAAGCTGCTCACCGTGCTGGAAACCTGCGCCAACGGCGACATCCCCCCCAAACTGCGCAAGCTCATCAAGCCCGAAATGCTGAGCTGGCACGAGTATGGGGAGTTTGATTTCGACACCAACGAATACCGGTACAAAGTTAAAACATTTTATTTGAGCAATGTGTTCAAAATGCAGGGCAAAGTGCAGTGGACCAGGCTGGGCGAGAACAAATCGGGCCGCAAGATGACTGTGGAAATCGACATCAAGGTCCCCATCCTGGGCCGCATGGCGGAAAAGAAAATCTCGGAAACACAGATTGAGAACCTGGACCTGGACCCGGGCCGCATGCCCCTTGAAGTGGAAGAAGCCAAAAAGCAGGGGACCATTTAGATTGAACAGAAGCATTTCATAAAAGAACAAACACAATGAACTCACAGCCGGCACCCCAACGTTCCCTGTTCCAAAGGGCCGCCCCGCTTGCGCGCCGCGCCCTGGGCTGTGTTGGCGCGTGCCTTGCGTTGGGGCTCGTGTTCGTGCTCCTGCATGCGCCCCTGCTGCGCTGGGCCGGAAACCGGCTCGACATCGGCGGCGCGCCCCCGCGCAGAGCCGATATCATCTACGTGTTCGCGGGCGGTGAAAACGAGCGGCCCCAACAGGCGGCCGCGCTGTTCAAACAGGGCCGCGCCCCGCGCGTCATGACCGCGGGCGGGCTCAAAACCGACAAGCTTGTGGCCCTGGGCATCCACCTCACCGAAGCGCAGGTCAACGCAAAAGTGCTCGAACGCAACGGCGTGCCCGCGGACCGCATCATACAGTTCGAGCGCAGCGCCAGCACCTGGGACGAAGCCAATGTGCTGCGCGATTACATGCAAAAGCACAAGCTGCGCTCCGCCATCCTCGTGACCTCCAACTTCCACACGCGCCGCACCCGCCTGGCCGCGCGCGCCGCGTTCCGCGGGTACCACGCCGACCTCTATTACATCTCCGCGCCCCACCCCATCACCGACTTGGCCAACTGGTGGAAAAACGAAGAAGACCTCATCACAGTGAGCACCGAATACCTCAAATACGTCTTCTACTTCATCAACTACAGCCTGGGCCTCAAACGCACCCACGCCACAAAACACCCCGAAGCCGAAGCGCAAAGCCAGGTGGGAAACAGCGCTACAAATTCAATTCAACACAACGAGAAATAAATGGCGCGCTCAGACGGCTGATATTCATTTAACGGTGGCTACGGGGGGGGCATCGAGCCACGTCGGTTGCTCAAGCAGATGATGGGGGTTTCATTATTGCAGGCAATGCCGTTTTAAGTCCTCCTGCATGGGACTGCATTGGGGGCAATCCTATGCTTTTAAAGATTGATTCTAATGGAGTTCAGCAATGGCTGAATATTTACTCCGCATATAATTCTGGAGGAAATATCACAAAAGATATTTTTGTCAGAACCGCATCTGATGGAGGATTTGTTGTCGCTGGCTCAGTATATTCCGCTCCGACCAGCTCTGATTTCTTATTATTCAAAGTTGATACTTCGGGGTCAGAAATCTGGTCACATACATATGGGACCACGGTTGTAGAGCGAGTTTTATCCTTTGTTGAAGCAGACAGTAACGGGTATTTACTTGCAGGTGATAAGGATTATAAATATTATGCACTAAGAACAGATGCAGCTGGCGCACAGGTGTGGGATTATGTTTCATCGGATACGGGTTGGTTTTTGGATGTTGCAAAAAGTCCTGATAATTCTTTCGTATTTCACGCTGGCGGAAACTTCCCGGTTGTTGCAAAACTCAGCCCAACCGGCACATCGCTTTGGAATAAAACGTTCGCATGTTCTACAGCATTTAGTGGTTTGGCAATTGATGCTACCACGGATGGCGGTAGTATAGTTGCAAATACATGCGGAGATATCGGATCGGATTATAGCGTTTGGATTTTCAAACTTGATGCAAATGGGAACGTTGAATGGTGAGTGGTTGTGGAGCATCAGCGCAGGATTCTGTGGAGATTCGTTTATGGAAGAGAGTGAAAAATGAAGCTTTCGAAGTGCTCGATATGGGCGCTCATTTTGATGATTTCCGGAGTTTTTGTTACAGGCTGCGGCGGGGGCGGCTCCACACCGGCTGCTGCGCCTGCGGTGTCTGTTTATGATCTGTGCCCGGCGTGGGGCGGGGAGACCAGTTTCTGGAATACGGATTTCAGCACCCTGCCAACAAGCTGGATTGCATCCAAATCCGTGCAGGCTACGGTTGATAAATCGTACGGCTCATCCTGGTCCCTGGTTTTGCTTCCGGATACGCAGATGACTGCGGAGTGCTGGCCCGAAGTCTTCAAGGCTCAGACACAATGGATCGCTGACAACCAGGATGCGCTCCACATCGAGTTCGTGCTGCACGAAGGCGACATCACCAATCTCAATGTTCAGAATCAATGGACGCGCGCGCTGGAAGCCATGAGCGTGCTGCACGGGCGCGTGCCTTACGCCATGAGCGTGGGAAACCACGATACGGGCAATGATGCGGATGTGCGGGACACCCGCCTGTTCAATATTTATTTTCCCTATGCCGGATATGCGGCCCTGGCGGATGGCGACCCGCAGAAAGTGCTTGGCGTTTTTGAACAGGGAAAGATGGATAATGCCTATTACCAGTTTTATGCCGGGGGCATCTGGTGGATGATCGTGGTTCTGGAGTTCGGGCCCCGGGACGCGGTGCTGAATTGGGCCAACCAGGTGGTTGCGGATCATGCGGGGCACAGGGTTATTGTGCTCACCCATGATTACCTTGATTATAACGGGCATCTCACGGGCGGGGCCGATTCGCAAAGCTGGCTGGCGAGCAATTCAGCCATGGCTCAGAACGGTGAGAGCGTGAATGACGGCATTGGAACCTGGGATAAGTTTGTGCGCAAACACGCCAATATCAGTTTTGTGTTCAACGGCCACACCCTGGGCGATGGCGCCGGGCGCCTGATCAGCACCGGAGACAACGGCAATACTGTGTATCAGGTATCGTCGGATTATACCATGAGAACATTGTATGAGAAGGGTGGAGAAGGCTGGATGCGGCTGGTGATGTTCAACAGCGCCACGGGCGTTGTATCCGTTAAAACAGTAAATCCCCAGGGTCAGTTGTTGACCAACAGCCAGCAGGAGTTCCAATTCACCGGAGTGGCGCTGAATGCCCCTTGACCATTTTCATTTTGAAAGGAATATAGTACGCAATGCCCCAAGGGACAGGACAGATCTGGAAGATCTGGGAACACCGTGCGGATTCAATGGGAATCAAAGGCCGGATTCCGGTCATGTCCCTGGAATTCACCGCCTCTGCCCGCGATTCCACTAAATCCATTTTCACAAAGCTAAATGCTTTCACATTATGCCGATCCGACCCCCGGAGGGTTCCGGTTGTTAAGTTGGAGAAATGTTTTTATTTCTGGGAAATATCAGAAGGAATTCATAATCCTGCTTTCGCAGGACGATGAAGATGAATCGCAACAAATGAAAAGGGATGAGACTACTTTCCCCGGCTGGATTTCTTAGTCTTTACGGGTCGTACTTTTTTCACGAGTTCGCGCTTGGCGCCATCTCTTGATGTGTCCGGTTTTGAAGCATCTTTAACCAAAGATTTTGGCTTTTTGCCCATATTCATTATTCCTTTCCCACGAATTATTGTAATTATATCATACTTCCGTAGATCTGCGGACATCATACGCAATTATATCCGCTCTCTGATACACCAATAAAATCAAACATGCCGCATTTGCCAATGGGAATTGTTTTTGAATTATCCAAGGTGGCGCTGTGAACCGCGGCGCCGTGTGGCGGCGCTTATGCTTTTTGGAGTCGGATGGTGAAGGTGGAGCCGCGGCCGGGTTCGGAGGTGACGGTGGCGAGGCCGCCGTGGGCCTGGGCGATGTGCTTGACGATGGCCAGGCCCAGGCCGGTGCCGCCCATTTTGCGGCTGCGCGCTTTGTCCACGCGGTAGAAGCGCTCGAAGATGCGCTCCAGGTGCTCGGCGGGGATGCCGCGGCCCTGGTCGCGCACGTGTATGAGTATGTCTCCGCCGTGTTCCTGCGCCTGCACCTGGATTTGTGTTTCGGGTTCGCTGTATTTGATGGCGTTGTCGATGAGGTTGCCGATGGCCTGTTCCAGGAGGCGGCTGTTTATGTGCGCGGCCATGGCGTCGGGGCAATCGAGTTTGATTTCGATGCTTTTGGCTGCGGCGCGCGTGTCGCAGTCGCGCATGGCGGCCTGGAGCACGGGTTTGAGGGGGCCGGGTTGCGTGGCGATGGTTTCGCGGTCGGTTTCCTGTTCGATGCGCGAGAGGCTGAGCAGGTCGTCGATGATGGCGTTCAGGCGGTCGGCGTGGCGTTCGATGATGTCCAGGAATCGGCGTGCGTCCTGTTCATTGCCGATGGCGCCGTCCTGCAGGGTTTCCACAAAGCCTTTGATGGAAGTGATGGGTGTTTTGAGTTCGTGGGATACGTTGGCCACGAAGTCGCGGCGCACGTTTTCCAGGCGCTTGAGGTGCGTGATGTCGTTGAGCACAACGACCGCGCCGATGGAGCGCCATTCGTCGTCGCGCAGCACGGACCCATGGGCCTGGAGAAAGCGGTCCCTGTCATGGTGCAGAACGATTTCGCCCTGCACGGGCTGCGTGCTTTTGAGGGTGCGGGCCACGAAGCGCTGGAGGTCGGTGTTGCGCACCACTTCATTAAGGGCGCGGCCCTGCACATCCACGGCGGTTACGCCCAGGAGGAGCGCGGCGGCGCTGTTGATTTTAATCAAACGGTTGTCCGGGTCCACGGCGAGCACGCCTTCCATCATGCCGGCGAGCAGGGCTTCGAGTTCGTTGCGCTGCTGCACGATGGTGCGGATGCGGTTGTCGAGTTGCGCGGCCATGTGGTTCATGGCCTGGGCCAGGCTGGCGAGTTCTTCGCTGTGGGGCAGGGGCAGGCGGCGGTCCAGGTTGCCGTGTGCGTAGCGGGCTGCGCCTTGGCGCAGGGTTTCCAGGGGGCCGGTGATGCGCCGCGCCACAAACAGGCTGGCCAGGGCTGCGCCGGCCGCGGCCATGGCGGACCAGAACAGGATGGTGAGGAAGCTTGCGCGCAGCGCGTCATTCAAAGTGCGCTGGGGCACGGCCAGGCGCAGCACGCCCGCGACCCCGCCATTGTGGCGCAGGGGCCGGGCTATGTATAGCATGGTTTTATTTAATGTGCGGCTGTAGCGGCGGGACACGCCTGTGCCGCCGGCCAGCGCGGCCAGGACTTCGGGCCGCCGCCTGTGGTTATCCATGTGGCGCGCATCGGATTGGGAATCGCCCAGGACCACGCCGTCGGCGCGGATAATGGTTACGCGCGCGTCCGCGTTTTTGCCCAGGCTTTTTGCCAGGCTGTGTCCAGCTTGCAGGTCCAGGCCGGGCAGGCGCGGCTCGGCCTGCAGCACGGCGAGCTGTGCGCGCGCAGCCAGGTCGCGCTCGGCCTGTTGCAGGTAAAAGGTGCGGAAATTGCCCAGGCCCACCCACGTGGCCGCGGCCACCACGATGAGGATGATGAACAGGTAGCTGGGGAAAATGTACCAGAGCAGCTTGCGGCGGCGCATGACGGATCAGTCCCGGAAACGGTAGCCTACCCCGCGCACGGTTTCGATGTATCTGCCGCAGGAGCCGAGCTTCTTGCGCAGGCCAACGATTTGTACGTCCACGGAGCGGTCGGAAACGGGGTGGTCGTCGCCGCGCACGGCGTCCACGATGGAATAGCGTGCGAAAACCCAGCCGGGCCGGCGCGCGAGCAGGTGCAGGATGCGGAACTCGGTGTAAGTCAGTTCCACGGGCTCGCCATCCACGAGCACCTCGTGGCGGCCGGGCCTGATCTCCAGGCCGTCGAAACACAGGGCCGCGGTTTCATCGTTGAAGGGCAGGGTGCGGCGGCGCAGCACGGCGCGCACGCGGGCGATGACCACGCGCGGGCTGAAGGGTTTTGTCACATAATCGTCGGCGCCCAGCTCCAGGCCGGCCACCATGTCGCTTTCCTCGCTCTTGGCCGTGATCATGATGATGGGCGTGTTCTGTGTTTCGCCCGCGGCTTTGAGCCGCTTGCACACGTCCAGGCCGTCCATGCCCGGAAGCATGAGGTCGAGCAGAATGAGGTCCGGGTTTTCAGACGCTGCGCGGCTGAGCCCGTGTTCTCCGGACGTCACGCATGAAACCGCGTAGCCTTCCTTGCGCAGGTTGTATTCCAGCAGCTCAAGAATGTCTTCTTCGTCTTCGATAACCAGGATTTTTTCTTTGGCCATGCTGTGCTCCCGTTTCCTGATAGATATTGTACAGTGCAAACCGCGGCGCAGGAATCACTGGGCCTTGAAACCGGATGCGGCGCGCACCGGCGCCATGCACAAAAATCATATTCCGATAATGTTAGGGCCGTGTTAATCGCAGAAAAACGACGCGCGCGCCGCGGTGCGGCCGGGGCCGGGTATAATAAAAGAGCAGGAAGCAAACCGCATATTTGTTTATGTTCGGCTGGTGCGGGTACAAAGTTTGTAACTGATGGGGCTGTGCGCCCCGGCGGAGGTCAGCCCATGCTGCACAAGCACTACAAGCTCAACCTGGAACAGGGAGAGATTCTGCAGGTCACCCTGGACAAGCAGGCCGATGTGCTGCTCATGGACGAAAGCAATTACAACAAGTTCATGGTGGACAAAAAATATGAATCCTACGGGGGCCGGGCCAGGCGCTCGCCCGTGCAGATGGCGCCGCCCGCGGCCGGCCGCTGGCACCTGGTCGTGGTTCCCTCGGGCTCGGGCGAGATCAAAGTGTCCGTGGAAACCATCGTGAACAAGCCCGTGAGCGACAAGCGTAAAATCCGCCCCTGGTAACGCGGCGCCTGCAATCATTTCCTGATATGGCGCATAACAATGTCGCGCGGGGTTGTGAGCCTTGGCGCGGGCAGTGCTTTGCGCATAAACAAGCCGCCCCGTGATTTTCCCTTAAGACCCGGCGCCGCCGGCGCCTGAAACATCCTGGTCCCACATGCTGGACTGCAGGAAGGTGGCCAGATTTATTTCCTTGTTCACCAGGCCGAGCTTGCGGCGGATGTGTTCGCGGTGGCGGTTGACCGTGGCCATGGCAATGCCCAGAATCTGCGCGATTTCCTTGGTGCGCATGCCGCCGCGGATCATCTTGCAGATGCGCACTTCGGTGGGGGTCAGCGACAGGTAGCTGCGGGAGAGGCGGTTGATAAACGGAGACGTAATCTCTTCGAGGCTGGCCGTGAGGATATCCACATATTTTTTCTGGCTGGGCGGCAGTTCCATGGCCAGGGCGTGCAGCACGGGCATGATGATTTTTTCCACGTTGGCCTGGATGCTCCGGTTGATGTTGCGCTTTTCCTCCTCGATGCGGGCCATGACCGCGCGCAGGGCCATGTTGGCCTCGTGCAGGGCTTCGCGCTCCACGGTGAGCTGCCGGTTCAGGTCCTTGAGTTCCTGCTCGGATGAAATGCGCACCGCGATTTTGCCGATTTGCTCGGCAACGGCGTCCAGAAGCAGGCGCTCCTCCTTGAGAAACGGGCCCTCGTCCTGCGCGGGCCGCTCCTCTTTGTAAAAGACTTCCACTTCCCCGGCCGGCTCATTATACACCAGAATCCGCGATGACTGGCGCCATTGCGATGCACGGAATTCGCGGCTTTTGTATGTTACGCCCCGGAACAGGATCCGCGCGCATGTGGTTTCCGGATACTGCCACGAGGGGGGCAGAATATTGACCAGGTTGCGCAAAAAATCCTCTATGGAATCCGAATAGCGCTCGGCCAGGATGGCCATGCCGTACATGCAGTTCAGTTCCTTGATGCGCTCGAGCAGGGCCTTCTCCAGCTTCCTGGGATCAATCTCATTTATCTCGGGAAATGGCAGGGGCAGGCGCAACTCTTTTTCGGGCGGCGTATACCGCGGCCCTGTCCACTGGCCTGGGCGGATTTCCTGCTCTTTCATATTTTTCTCCCTCCCTCTTATCCAAAGCAAGCTGCTCAAACCACAAGGCCGTGCTGTTTTGTACGATTGCCATAATACCTATATTCCATAGGCATTATATAGGCTATAATCAGCATTGTAAATACCCATTTATAATAGGCATTATATCCGCATTTTATTAGTATTTACCCCACCCGCAATCTTGCATGACAATTCAGGCAATTCAATTGCGCCGCGCGGCCCTGATTGCGGCCCTGTGCGGCAAATTCGGAATCAAGATTGGAGGGGCCATATGTCTGTTCTCACACTCGAACCCCTGCTCAAAGGGCGGCGCAGCCAGCCGCACCAGCTTATCGAGGTGCTCCTGGACGTGCAGGAACGCAACGGGTACATCCCCGAAGAAGATATGAAAATCATTTCACGGGAGTTGGGAATTCCAGAAATTGAGGTGTTTCGAGCCGCGAACTTTTACAAGGTTTTGTCTCTGAAGCCGCGCGGCAGAAATGTGATCACCATCTGCTCGGGCACGGCGTGCCATGTGCGGGGTTCCAATCTCCTGGCCAATCAGGTTCTGGGCCAGCTTGGCATCGGGCCCGGCCAAACCACGGGCGACGGATTGTTCACCCTGGAGCAGGTCAACTGCCTGGGCGCGTGCGCCCTGGGCCCGGTCGTGGTGCTCAACGGCACGTATTACGACCACATGACGCCGGCCAAGCTGCGCGCGCTCATCGATTCCGTGAAAAGCAAGGACAAGCAACCAGCCAAGACAAAGGAGGCGGCCGCCTGTGCCACTGGTAAAAAGCGTAACATCTCCGGCAAAACTCGAAAATCCTGAATCCCTTGAGGCGCTGCGCAAGCAAATCCGCGCGCAGGCCAAACAAACCAGAATCCAGGTCACCATGTGCGGGGGCACGGGATGCCATGCGTCCCGGGCCGATGACGTAATCCACGCGCTCAGATCCGAGATAAAGAAAAACAAGCTCGAACACGATGTGCGGCTTCGCATCACGGGCTGCCACGGTTTTTGTGAGCAGGGGCCTCTCATGATCATCGACCCCGGCAATATTTTCTACTGCCGCCTCAAGCCCGAGCATGCCGCGGACATTGTGACGCGCACCCTGGCCAAGGGCCAGGTGGTTGAGGATCTGCTGTACACGGATCCGGTGTCCGGCGCCAAAGCGCAGACCGAGGCCGACATTCCCTTCTACCGCGCCCAGGACCGGCAACTGCTGTCCCAGAACAAGCTGGTGGACCCCCTGTCTCTTGATGATTACATCGGGTCCGGCGGGTACGCGGCCCTGGCAAAAGCTTTGGCCGAATATTCCCCGGAAGAAATCATCGAGCAGGTAAAGATATCGGGCCTGCGCGGGCGCGGTGGCGGCGGCTATCCCACGGCAAAAAAGTGGGCGGCGTGCCGCGCCGCTGCCGGTGAGGAAAAGTATGTAATCTGCAATGCGGACGAAGGCGACCCCGGCGCGTACATGGACCGGTGTCTGCTCGAGGGCAACCCGCACCTGGTCATCGAGGGCATGATGCTCGGCGCCATGGCCATTGGCGCGCAGCACGGCTATATCTATGTGCGCAACGAATACCCGCTGGCTGTGAAGCATGCGCGCACCGCCGTGGAAAAAGCGCGGGCAGCGGGCCTGCTGGGACAAAACATCCTGGGGTCCGGGTTTACGTTCGACGTGCTTATCGCGCGCGGGGGCGGGGCTTTTGTGTGCGGCGAATCCACGGCTCTCATCGCCTCTCTTGAAGGCAAAGTCGGAGAGCCGCGCGCCAAAGACGTGCATACCGTGTCCCACGGCCTGTGGAACAAACCCACGGCCCTCAACAATGTGGAGACCTGGGCCAACGTGCCGTCCATTATCAACAATGGCGGGGCCTGGCACGGGGCCAAGGGAACAAAGGGCAGCAAAGGCACCAAAATTTTCGCGCTCACCGGGCGCGTGCAGAACACAGGCCTGGTGGAAGTGCCCATGGGCACAACCCTGCGCACCATAGTGTTCGATATCGGGGGCGGCGCGCCGGCCGGACGCCAGGTCAAGGCCGTGCAGACCGGCGGCCCATCGGGCGGGTGCCTGCCCGTGGACAAGTTCGACCTGCCCGTGGATTTCGAGGCGCTGCGCGAGGCCGGCTCCATGGTGGGCTCGGGCGGCATCGTGGTCATGGACGACAAAACCTGCATGGTGGATGTGGCCAAGTATTTCCTTACATTCCTGCGGGATGAATCGTGCGGCAAATGTTCCACCTGCCGGCTTGGCATTGACCGCATGCTGGAAATCGTGACCGACATCACCGAGGGCCGCGGCCGGCCCGAGCAGCTCGATTTGCTCTTGGACCTGGCCGACACCGTGTCCGCGGCCTCGCTCTGCGGCCTGGGCAAAACCGCGTCCAACCCCGTGCTGTCCACGCTTAAATATTTTGCCGACGAATACCACGCGCACATTGACGGCAGGCAGTGCCCGGCGGGCGTGTGCCGGGAGTTGATTGAGTATTCCATTGATTCGGACAACTGCACCGGGTGCGGCACATGCGCGCGCGCGTGCCCGCATGGCGCCATTCAAGGCGCCAAGAAAAAGCCGCATGCCATTGATCCGGACCTGTGCCAGAAGTGCGGCATCTGCATCAGTGTGTGCAAATTCGACTCGATTCTGGTCTCCTGACCCGGAGGTAAGACATGAAAAAATATGTGACATTGACAATAGACGGCGCCACAACGCGCGTTGCCAAGGGCACAACGATTCTGAACGCGGCCATCGAGTATGGGATCTGCATCCCCCACCTGTGCCACGTGCCCAATATGACGGACATCGGCGCGTGCCGCCTGTGTATCGTGGAGAACATTGTGGACGGCCGCTCCAGGATCACCACGTCCTGCACCCTGGACGCGCAGGAAGGCATGGTCATTCTCAGCAACACCGATCGCATCCGCCACCTGCGGCGCAACATCGCCGAGCTGCTTGTGGCCCAGGCGCCCAACTCGCGCGCCATCCAGGACATAGCCGTGCGCTGCGGCGTCAAAGATGTGCGCTACCCGTTCCGCAACGACAATTGCGTGCTGTGCGGTCGCTGCGTGAGCATTTGCACAGACATGTGGCAGGCGCGCGCCATCGGCTTTATCGGCCGCGGCGCGGACCGGCGCGTGGGGTTCCCCTTCGGCAAACGGCCCGCATACTGCAAGGAATGCAATTCGTGCGTGGATGTGTGCCCCATGACCATTGTGCCCTGCAATGGCCCCATGGAGCGCGGCCAGGAACACCTGTGCGGGCAGTGCGAATCCCAGCTCTCCATGGCCTCGGGCCCCCAGGAAGACATGTGCGTCATGTGCCGCCTGGGAGAAGGTTTCAAATGCGAGCGCTACGGCTGGCAGTGACGCCGCATCCCAGGCGCCGGGCGTGCCTGCGCCAGGCATAGCGGTTCAGGAAATCAGGCCAGGGCCTGGTGTTTCACTCAAATAAAAAACGGCCCCCGATGTTCCGGGGGCCGTTTTACTTGGCAGGGTGATTATGAAAACCACGCGATCCGGATGGGTCGCGTTCTGGTGCGATGTTTCAGCCTTCGAGAATGGACATGGCTTCGTCAGCGCCCGCGTCCATGATATAGGGAATGCCGGTGACGTCGGTGCACTCGCGGGTGAGCGAGAAGATGTCGCCGCGGCTGATGGTGTTGATGCGGAAGTTGCGGGAGCCGGCCATGAGCTGGCGCAGGCCCACGCTGATCTTCTGCGCGAAAGTGTACATGCCCACAGCGCCCAGGGGCATTTCCTTCATCTTCTTGGCGCCGTATTTCATTTTCAAATCTTCGTAATTCACGAAAATCTCTTCAACCTTGTCACCGTACTGGCTCACGGTCTTGGGCAGGTCTTTGTCCTTGATCCACTGCTCGATGTTTTTGCCGACCATAGCGGGAATCATAATGGCGCGGCCCATGCACACGCTCTTGAAGTACGGGGCGCCCAGTGCGAGCACTTTGAAGAGATGGTCTTCGGAGGAGAAGCCGCCGGCCATGGCCAGGTCGGGCACCCATTCGCCCTGAGAGGCGAGCTTGTCCGCGAACTTCACGGCCAGGGACTGCAGGTAGATGGTGGGATAGCCCCATTCTTCCATCATGCGCCAGGGGCTCATGCCCGTGCCGCCCGGCGCGCCGTCGATGGTGAGCAGGTCAATGCGGGCCTTGGAGCACAGTTTCATGGCGAGCGCCAGTTCGCGCTGGCCGTAAGCGCCGGTTTTGAGGGATACGCGCTTGGCGCCCAGGGCGCGCAGGCGTTCCACTTCCTGCAGGAAGCCTTCGGCGTCCACGAAGCCCAGGCGGGAGTGGCGCTCGAATTCCTTGATGGCGCCGCCCTTGAACGCAGCCTGATTGGCCGGGTCGCTGGGGTCCGGGGTTACGATGTAGCCGCGTTTTTGCAGTTCCAGGGCGCGCTCCAGGCTGGGAACCTTGATTTCGCCGCCGATGCACTTGGCGCCCTGGCCCCATTTGAGTTCAATGGTTTCCACGCCGAGCTTGTCCAGGCAGTATTCAGCCACGCCAAAGCCGGTGTCTTCCACGTTCATCTGCACTACGATATCGCCGTAGCCTTCGTACCAGTCCTTATATGTCTTAACGCGGCGGGCCATTTCCGGGCTGTCGGTGATTTTGCCGTTCTTGTCCAGTTTGAGTTTGGGGTCGATGCCGCACACGTTTTCGCCAACCACCAGGGTGATGCCGCTGATGGCCGCGCCCACGGCGAAGTGCTCCCAGTTATTCTGCGCAATGAGCGTGGAGCCCAGGGCGCCCGTGAACATGGGGGCTTTCATTTTAACCCTGTTGTCCGTGCCGTAGGCCGTGCTCACATCCACGGTGGGGAAGGTGGCGGTTTCGGGGCTGGGATTGTGCAGGCCCTTGGCGCCCATGGCGTAGCCCTGGATATTCAGGTGGGAATAATCCACGGGATAATCCTTGTCCCCGCCGGCGGTAATTGTGCCGAAAGGACCCGGATACAGGACTTCGCGCCCGCGGAAGCTGGACTTGAAGACTTCGCAGTTGCCGCGGCAGCCGTCGATACAGCGGCTGCACAGGCCCGAGCCCGGAACCAGGCTGCGGGAGCGGTTCGCGGTTTGTGTGGCGTCATTGGAGTTTGGTCGTTGAAGATTCATTCCTTGCACCTCTCTTGATTTATGTTTGTATTCTTTTTCATCCGTTTTCTGTTGGCGCCGATTCCTGTGTGCCCGGCAACGGATCATTTGGTATACGGCAACATAATACCGATTAATTCCAGATCGAGGTATCGCCTTGCGTTGGAATCTGCCATAGTCTCAGGGACGATGGAATTCCCTGTGAGGCGACATTTATATACATCGAAAGACTACATGAGGTTTGGGGGCGATCTCATGCAAAAAAAAGCCGCAGGCTGGCTGCGGCGTGTGTGTGGGTTGTAAAGGCAATGCTGAAAAATCGCCAGTGAGCCGGGTTCCGGAGTCCGGGCCGGCGTGACTAAGTCAAGAATAAGGTCGGCGCCCCGGGCCCGGTATCCCTGAAAACGTGATTCGCGTGTCCCGGATTCCGCCACAGTGAGGCGCGGCGGGCGCGTTTGCCAGGGCGGCGATACGGGGCAGGGCGGCAGGGGCTGTGCACAGGCAAAGCGTTGAGAGAGGGTTGTGAACGAGGCTGGCTACGTTGTTGCGCGTGCCGTGCCTGCATGCGGCATAAACGGCGCTCGCCTGTAATTGCAGCGAATTGAAAAAGCGCCGCGCACAGGTGCGCGGCGCTCATAGCATCAGGGACAAACCGGTGCGAATATTTTAGAACTCTTTGAAATCATCCCCCGCATCTTCGGCATCATTCAGGGGAATGATTTTATGCGGTGAGAGTTTGGATGATTCACGCGCATGCGCGGGCGCCAGGTTGGCGGCTTTGCGCGGTGCGGCATTGCTCGTGCGGGCCTGTGGTTTGTGCATTGCAGGAGGTTGCATTGCGGCCTGCTGCTGTGAATTATTGCCGATAAGCGGCAACAGGTCGTCCACGATGTCCAGCAGGGATTGCGCCTGGGCATTCATTTCCTCGGAAGCCGAAGCGTTTTCCTCGGCGCTGGACGCCGTGGTCTGCGTGACCCGATCCATTTCCTGCATGGCGATGCCCACTTGTTCGAGGCCGCGGGACTGTTCCCTGGACGCTGCGGAAATTTCGCTGATCAGTTGGCCCACCTTGCCCGCGAGTTCTGCGTTGCGCGCAAACGCCTGCGTGGTGCGGGTGGCGATTTCATTGCCCGTGTGCACGGACTGCACCGTGCTCTCGATGAGGTCGCCGGTGCTGCGCGCGGCCGTGGCCGCCTTGCCCGCGAGGTTGCGCACCTCCTCGGCCACCACGGCGAAACCTTTGCCGGCTTCGCCCGCGCGTGCGGCTTCCACGGCAGCGTTCAGCGCCAACAGGTTGGTTTGGAACGCAATTTCATCAATGGATTTTATAATCTTCTGCGTTTGCTCGGAGTTGGTGGTGATGATGCGGATGGCGTTGTTCATTTCATCAAGCGCGGCATTGGCCTGCTGCACCACTTGCGCGGCTTCGACCATGATGCCCTCGGCCGCGCCCGCATTGTCCGCATTCTGTTTTGTCATGGCCGTCAATTCTTCGATGGCCGACGATGTTTCCTCGATGGCCGACGCTTGCTGGGCCGCGCCCTGGGCCAGGGCCTGGCTGCCCGTGGACACCTGCTCGGACGCCCCGGCAATCTGGCCGCTTCCCTGCTCCAGGGTCACCACGCTGTTGCGCACGACCTTGAAAACCGCATTGGCCACGGCCCACAAAATGCCGCCTACTACGAACACTGCCAGCAGGCCCAGGCCCATGGCGATCCACCGGATGTTGCGCACTGTGGACAGCAGTTCGCTCTTGGTAACCGTAGCCGCAATGATCCACCCGTGCCGGTCCATGGTCTGGAACTGCGCGATTTTCTTTTGCCCTTCCCACTCATAATCCAATGTGCCGTTTTTCATTTCCAGCATGGTCTTGCCAAAATCATAGTCCTTGAGATTGGTCTTCAGAATCTGGGTTTTATCGGGATGGGCCAGGGTCAGGCCGGTGTTGTCCAGAATGAACAGATAGCCCGTTTCCCCGATCTTGGAACTGCTGATAAAGACATCGGAAAATGCGCTCAACTCAATCGGAGTGCCCAGAATGCCTGCGATCTCGCCGTCATCGAATATGGGCGTGGTGATCAGAGACACAGGGCGCCCTGTGGCCGGGGACTGCGCCACCACGCTGACCCAGGTTTCGCCGGCCTGCGCCTTGGTGATATTCATTTGATAAACCGGAATCTCGGCAATGGCAATGCCCAGGCTTTTGCCGTCAATGCTGTCCAGAAAAATTGTTCCTTTTGTATCGGCCAGAAAAACATTTTCATTCATGGGGCTGTGATATTGCTTGAGCCGCGCCTGGGCCTCGTCCATGCGTTCGCCCCGGCACGCGGCCACAAACACGGCGTTGGTCCGGAAGTTCTCGGCATCACGCTCGCGGTCTGCCAGCCACAGGTCCAACTGCTTGACCGTTGTGTCCACGAGCATGCTCATGCTCTTGTTTTCCTGCTCCACCAGGGCGCGGGATGACGCCAGATACGTAATCGCCGTGAGTGCGGCAATCGCCACCACTAAAACCGGAAGAACCAGCACCAGCAGCTTGTTGCGAAAATTCATGTTTTTCATTAATGAAACTCCTCTCAAGACATCTGAAACCGTATGCCGATCCCGACCGCGCGGCGCTTTGATATTTGACATGGTTTGCGGGCAGGCCACGCGGACAGCGTCCGGTGTGCGTCAGCATAACTGTAATATGGTAGGGGCTCTTAACCGGAAGATCAATAATTTCATTCAGGATCCCCGTTTTATGAAATCGGGGCGCAGGGGCTGCGCTGTATTGCACTACAGCCGGTCGATGAGGCTGTAGCGGATGGCGAAGCGTGTGAGGTCGGACACGTTGCGCAGGCCCAGTTTTTCAAAGATGCGGGATTTATATGTTTTGACCGTGCTCACGGACAGGCTGAGGTCATCGGAGATTTCATTGGTGGTGCGCCCGCGCGCCAGCTTGAGCAGCACCTGCAGTTCGCGGTCGCTGAGCATGGACACGGGGTTGTCCTTCTGGAACTGGTGGTGGCGCAGGGCGATGCGCTCCATGATCGAGGGCGTGATATAGACCTTGCCGCCCGCCACTTTGCGCAGGGCCGCGGGCAGTTCCTCGGGAGATGTTTCCTTGACGATATATCCGCTGGCCCCGGCCTGCAGGAACCGGATGGCGTATTCCTCGTTGTCGTACATGGTGATGATGAGCACGCGCGCCTTTTTGTTGTCGGCAATAATTTGCTTAGTGGCCTCGAGCCCGTCCATGTCGGGCATGGCGAAATCCAGCACAGCCACGTCGGGCTTGTGCTCGGCGCACAGGGACACGGCGTCGCGCCCGGTGCCGGCTTCGCCCACCACCTCCATATCTTCTTCGGCCTCAATGAGGCGGCTGAGCCCGGCGCGGAACAGGGCGTGGTCATCGGCCAGAACAATGCGGATCATTAGAGTTGTTTCCTTTCCGCGGCCGCTGCGCGGCCGGTGTGCGGTGCGTGATGTAAAAGACGAAGTTTAAAAAGATTCTTGATTACCACCATATTTCAGCTTGAAAATATTTAACAACTCAAACTTAGCGGGGTTGCCTATTTAAGCAAATACGGATCAAAGCGAGCGTTTTTCCTTTGGAGTGCGACAATTTATTAGTGGCTTTGCGTGCCGGGAATTAATTCCCGGCACAAGGCCGCGTATCACGGAAGATCTCGCACCACGAAAGCGGCGATGAATCGCCGCACTCCAAATCAAACCTCTCTCGTCCGCTAAGGTTGAGGACTTCAGCGACGCATCACAAGCCATATTTTCGCATGAGATACGGTGGTAATCAGGAAAAGATTTAACCGTTAATATCGCGAATGATGCGCGCCTGGGGCGCGGGCTGTATTGTGGCCGCTGAATGGAAGTTCCCTTTGCGTTAATCATTTTCATTGTCCGGGTCCTGCATCGCGGGAGCGGGGATGCGCACCTGCACGCGGGCGCCGCGCCCGGGCGTGGAGTCAATGACCACGCTGCCGCCGCACAGGGCCGCGCGCTCGCGCATGCCCACAATGCCCAGGCCCCGGCTTTCGGCGCTGTCCGGGTCGGGCATTCCGATGCCGTCGTCCCGCACATCCAGGGCCAGTTGCCCGTCCTGCTCGCCGAACCGGATGCTCACGTGCCCGGCCCGGGAATGGCGCGCGATATTGGTCAAGGTTTCCTGCAGCATGCGGTACAGGTTGATGGCGATGTCGGGATCGAATGCGGCGTTGCGCACGGGATGCAGGTCCATGAGAATCTGCGTGGCGCTGTGCGCGCGGAAATCATCAACCAGCGCTTCCATGGCCAGGGCCAGGCCCATGTAATCGGGGATCATGGGACGGATGCCCTTGCAGATGCGCCGCAGCTCGGCCGTGGCCGTGGTGACCATGCCCATGATTGTGCCCAGATCCTCCGGGGTGAGGCCGTGCGGGCGTTTTTTGATAAGCCAGTCCAGTTCCAGGCGCAGGGCCGCGAGCTGGTGGCCCAGATCGTCGTGCAACTCGCGGCTGAGGCGCGCGCGCTCGGCCTCTTGCGCGGCTATAACCTGCTGGCTCAGTTCGTGCAGCTTGCGTTCGCTTTCGCGCAAAGCTTCCTCGGCGTGCACGCGCTCGATGAGCAGGGCCAGTTGATCGGCGATGGCGTTGATGAGACTGCGCTCTTCCTTGAGGAACGGGCCTTCGTCCAGGGCGGGCATTTCTTGAAGATAAAAAACCTCGACCGAGCCGATGCGCGCGCCGCGCAGCATGATGTCCGCGGCCTGGCGCCACGGGGTTTCCCGGAAATCCGGCGTGGTGAATGCGCGGGTGTCGTGGGTGATGCGCGCGCAGGTGATGTGCGGATAATGCCAGGCCGGGGGAATCAGCCGGCATGCGCCCCTGAGTATTTCATCCGCGGAAACGTCGCTTTTCTGGGACAAACTGTAAATGGCGTATAAACAGTCGAGTTCCTTGACGCGTTCGCCCAGGTCGTGGGTGCTGTGGCGCAGGGCCTCGGCCGTGAGCACGCGGCCTATGAGCAGGCCGAGCTGCTCGGCGATGGCGTTAATGAGGCTGCGCTCCTCTTTAAGAAACGGCCCCTCGTCAAACGCAGGCATGTCCTCGAGGTAAAACACCTCGACCAGGCCCGCGCATTCCCCCTCCACAAAAATATCCGCGGCCTGGCGCCACGGGGTCTCCCGGCAGCCCGCGGACTCGAAAATCTGACCCTGGTGCGTGATGCGCCCGCATGTGATGTCAGGATACTGCCACGCGGGCGGAATAAGGCCGCACGCGCCCTGCAGGATTTCTTTGACCGAAATGTCCCGCTTCTCGGACAGGCTGTAAATGGCGTACAGGCAGTCGAGTTCCTTGATGCGCTCGCCCAGCTCGTGGGTGCGCTTGCGCAGGGCTTCTTCGACTGAAGGGCAAGGGTTGTGTGTGTGCCCGCTCATGGTCATCTTTTTTAATATAACAGAGAAACCCCGGGAATGTCACAGCCTAATCCATGAAAGACGACGGCTGACACCGGCTGGAAAGCCCCACAATTGTAATCCTATAGATGACATGATGAAAATGTCATTTCACGAATAAGCACCCAATTTCCGGCAGGGCGCCACAAAGCCTTACCGGATATATTTTTCCGTGTCATTTGCGGCCACAGGCCTCGAAACCCGTATGCGGCGCAGATTTCAGAAGCGCCGGCAACAAAAAAAACGCCTTGAATAGCGGCCTGAAAGCCTGTTTTCAGAAAACCCTCTTGCCATTCCCCACGGCCTCAATAAAATGAGGAGGGTAGCCAAATAATAATGGCAACCTTACCGATATAGGGCAATATTCACGGTACATTTCCGGCAATCTTGCCGCAAAAGAGTGGCTAATATGGATGAACGATCCTCAAAACACCAGATTGAGATTCTCAAAGTGCTGCACGATGCCAACCAGGCCATGGGCAGCACGCGCATTGTGGAGGCCCTGGCCGCCATGGGCGTTAACATGAACGGCCGCACCGTGCGCTTTCATTTGCAGCGCATGGATGAAGAAGGGCTCACGGACAAAATATCGCGCCGCATGGGGCGGATCATTACAGACCGGGGCAAGCGCGAGCTTGAGAGTGTGGAGATCGTGCAGCGCATGCGGTTCGTGGTGTCCCGCATCGACAGCATGTGCTATGACATGAGTTTTGACATCACCAAGGGCTCGGGCAGCGTGGTGCTGAATTTCTCCCTGGTGGAAGCCGCGCGCATTAACGAGGCCCTTGATGAAATTGAAAAGGCGTTCACGGCCGGGCTTGGCATGGGGCGCCTGGCCATGGCGCGCGGGCCGGGCCAGGCCGTGGGGCCCGAGCGTGTGCCCCACGACATGATCGGCATCGGCACCGTGTGCAACGTAACCATGAACGGAATCCTGCTCAAAATGGGCATTCCCGTGACCTCGCGCTACGGATGCCTGCTGCGCATGGAGGGCGGCGACCCTCTGTACTTCACACAACTCGTGGAATACACGGGCATTACCGTGGATCCGCTGGATATGTTTATCAAAGCGGGCATGACCCGAGTGCGCGAAGTGGCCCGCGGCCGCTCGGGCGCTGTGGGCGCCAGTTTCCGCGAAATTCCGGCCAATGCGGGCCGCAGTTTTGAATCCGTGTACAAGCGCATCGAGCGCATCGGCCTGGCGGGCGTGATAACAACAGGCAAGCCCAACCAGCCCCTGTTCAATGTGCCCGTGGACGAGGGCACCATCGGCATCGCTGTGGTGGGCGGGCTCAACCCCGTGGCCGCGGCCCACGAAGCCGGGTGCGCCACAACCAACACCGCTTTGCACAGCCTCGTGGATTTCTCGGAACTGCACGATTTCCGCGAACTGCGATCCGTGGTCAAGCAATTCTAAGCAGCCGGGCAATGCCCCGCATGGCCGCGCGGCGCGCAATATCTGCACATAAACAAAACGGCCGCCCCCGAGGGCGGCTTTATTTTTTATAGGATTAGGAATCGTGTTCTGGCTATTTACTGAATTGGCGCACGGCCGGGCTTAATACCGAGTCGCTTTGCTGGTACCCGGGTTTCACGCATTGCCCGTCGGGGATGTTCCGTACATTTTTAAAATCCGCGTTTTTTACGTCCGGATACACGATGCAGTTGCGGCCGATGGTGGTATTGTCCGGCACCTCGGATTCCATGCCGGTCATGGTGATGCTGGTATACAAATGGTCCGGGAAATCCTTGTTGGGTTCGGCGCTGCCCGTGCCGCCGATCACGCAGTTGCGCCCGATATTGGGATGCCCGTCGATGTGCGCGGCCCGGGACACCGTGTCCATGATGGAGCGGCGCACGATGCTGTTTTCGCCGATGTGGTTGTTGGGCATAATGAGCGAGTCGTAGATTTCCGCGCCCTTGTCGATGCGCACGTGCGGGAAAATGATGGAGCGCTCCACGTGGCCGTCGATGATGCAGCCCTGGGTGATGATGCTGTTCTTGACGGAACCGTATTCGCAGATCTTGGCCGGGGGCTCGAAGCGCACGCGCGAGCGGATGGGGTGGCGCACGTCGTACAGGTTCAGCTCGGGCAGGATGCTGATCAGTTCCATGTTGGCTTCAAAATACGTGTCCACGGTGCCTACGTCGCGCCAGTAGCCCTTGAACGGGTAGGCGAACACGCGATCCTGGCCCAGCATGCGCGGCAGCATGTTGTACGTAAAACTCATTTCCTGCCCGCTCTGCGATTCCTCCACCAGGCGGCGCACCAGCACATCCAGGTTGAACACGTAAATGCCCATGGACGCGAAGTTGGTGGGCACTTCCTGCTTGGGCTTTTCCACATAGTCGGTAACTTCGTCGTTATCATTGGTCACCATCATGCCGAACCGGTGCGTGTGGTGCGGGGCCACTTCTGTGCCGGCAATGGTGAGGTCCGCCTGTTTTTCCTCGTGAAACTGGATGACCTTCTGGTAATCGATAAGGGATACATAATCCCCGGGCACGATGAGCACGTAATCGGGGTTTTTAACGAGCAGGTAATCCAGGCGCTTGAAGACCGCGTCCGCGGGGCTGAGATACGTGTCGCGGGCCGAGTGCGGGAACAGGTTGTCGATGCGCATGTAATTGCGATCCATGGTCCACGCGAAACCCAGGTGTTTGAGCATGGAATCGGGCTCGTGCTGCATGAGAATGCCCACGTCGCGGATGCCCGAATTGATAACATTGGAGAGCACAAAGTCGATGATGCGGTACTGCCCGCCGTAAAGCACCACGGGCTTGGCCCGCCGGTGCGTGAGCGTAAGCAGGCGGCGCCCTTCGCCTCCCGCAAGCACCATTGCCATCACTTTCGCCATGTGTGGCCTCTTTCCCATCTTGTCCCAAAACGTCAAGCGTTGGATGATTTTATTATTGTTTTATTCCATTGTCGCAATAAAAACGCTTCGAAGCGTATAAATGTTTCGATTATCTTAAATATAGCAAAAGGCGGGGCATTTGCAAATTTTTGATCGCGAACAAACAACTCCCGGGTGCGCCCCATGGCTTGCTGCGCCATGTTTGGCGCAACGCATGGAATATGTTACAATGACTGCGCGATTTACAGATATGTTGAAAAACGCGGTTTGCTTTGATTATTTATTTTTTTGTTTGATAACCAGAGTCCGGAGAACCGGGGAACAAAACGTTCGGTATCCCGTTCCTGTTTATCAAACTTCATGATTGCGGGCGCGTCTTCCACAGGACAGATCGAATGCAAAAACCCAAAGCCGCATTGGCAAACAAAATCAAGATAAGCACGGCGCTTATCGCGCCGTTTGTTCTGCTCATATTTTTATCCGTGGGCCTGGTGCAATTCGTAACATTCCACAACAGCCGCACAGCCGTAAACAATGTGGCGGGGCAACTGCGCCGCGACATTTCCCTGCGCATTGAGAATCAACTGCACTTGTTTCTCAAGACACCCCGGCAGATTAATCAAACGAATGCCGACGCCATGCGCCAGGGGGAACTGGACATAAACAGCCAGCACGCGCTCACAAATCATTTTCGGCGCCAGTCCCGGTTTTTCCGTTCCGTGACAAGTATCTATTTCGGGAACACGCGGGGCGGCCTGGCGGGCAGCGGCTTTGATGGGGCCGGGAACTCCCAGTACATTACGATGACGCCGGGTTTCGCGGCCGGTCCCTTTAACAAATACTCCGTAGACAGCCGGGGCCAGCGCACGGAACTGCTGGCCACAGTCCCGGATTTTGATGCGCGCCAGCGGCAATGGTACAAGGGCGCCGTGGAAAATGGCGGCGGGTATTGGTGCCCGCCATATAGCCTGTTCACGGGGCAGGATCTATCCGTGTCCGCCAGTCTTCCTGTATACGATGAACAGCACGCACTGCTCGGCGTTGTTTCCATCGATATCTTCCTCTCCCACCTCAGCCGGTTTCTGAAAAGCCTGTCCATCGGCAAAACAGGCGAGGCGTTTATCATGGAACGCTCGGGATTGCTGATCGCGGCTTCAACCAATGAGCCCATGTTTACGGAATCCGGCAATAAACAGCGGTTGAACGCGGCCCAGAGCCGCGATCCGCTGATCCGGCGCGCCATCCAGGCCATGAAGCAAAAACGGGGCGGACTCGATTCCTTTAACAATGGTGCGCAACACCTGGAATTCCAAATCAATGGCAAGACCCAATTCCTTGATGTGTTGCCGGTGCGTGATGATTACGGCCTGGACTGGCTGGTTGTGGTGGTGATTCCGGAATCGGATTTCCTTCAGACCGTGAACGCCAACAACCGCAAAACGCATGTCATTATTCTCTTTGTCCTGTTGATTGCCCTGGGCCTGTGCGTTGTCATCGCCAAAGGCATAACCGGCCCCATTATTCAACTCAATGACGCGGCCAATGCCCTGGCCCGGGGCAAATGGATTGACGATATCCGCAATAATGACCGCTTGTACGAAATCAGCAACCTCATTAATGCATTCAACCAGATGGCCCGGAATCTGCGGCAAACCCAGGATGGGCTCAACACGGAAATCGCGGAACGGGACAAAGCAGAACAGGCCCTGCTCGAAAACCAGCGCTTTCTCTCGGAATTGATTGAAAACCAGGGCGCTCTCATCTTTGTCAAGGACCGCGCGGGCCGCTATGAACTCATCAACAAAAAATGGGAGGAATCCACGGGACTGACAAGAGATAAGGTCATCGGCAAAACCGATGAAGACTTGTTCCCGGGCGCCGTTGGCGAAAACTTTCGTGAAAATGACATTCAGGTCATGGAACGGGGCGAACCCCTGGAGATTGAAGAAATCCTTGAAAGCGAGTCCGGGCGCAAATTATTCATTTCCATCAAGATTCCGTTGCGGGACAACAGCGGCGCGGTGCGGGGCATCTGCGGCATCGCCACGGAAATCACGCAGCGCAAGCTGGCCGAGGAAGCCCTGTTCGAGAGTGAAGAGCGCCTGGCGTTCGTTCTCGACGGCAGCCAGCTTGGGTTCTGGGACTGGGACATTGAAACCGGAACCGTGAAGCGCAACGAGCGCTGGGCCGAGATGCTCGGCTACACCCTCGAAGAAATCGAGTTTTCCGTGAACCAGTGGACGGACCTGCACCACCCCGATGACCGGGCCGCGGCCTGGAAATCCATTCAGGATCACCTGGATGGCCGCACGCCCGTGCATAAAATCGAATACCGTATGCTTGCCAAAGACGGGCGGTACCGGTGGATCCTGGACCAGGCCAGAGTTGTTAAACGCGATAAAAACGGCAAACCCCTGAGAATGAGCGGCACGCACACGGATATCACGGAGCGCAAACAGGCTGCTGAAACCCTGGCGCAAAGCGAACGGTATTACCGGGATTTGATCACGTCTTTGCAGGTGGGTGTGGTTGTTCATAATGCCGACACATCCATAAAAACAGCCAATGAAACCGCGGAAGCCATTCTGGGTCTTGATATCGAGCAAATGATAGGCAAAAAAGCCATTGACCCCAGGTGGCAGTTTGTCCGGGAAGACGGTTCCACCATGTCCCCGGAAGAATACCCCGTCAATAAAGTATTGAGCACACGCAAGCCTGTCCGGGACTTCAAATTCGGTGTTTGTATTCCTGAAAATGAACAAACAAAATGGGTGCTGGTTTCCGCTTATCCCGTGATCAAAGGAGACAAGATTCAAGAGGTCGTTGTCACGTTCCCGGACATCACAAACCTCACGCAGGCCGAGACAGACAAGGCCAACCTCCAACAGCAGCTCCTGCAGTCCCAGAAAATGGACGCCATCGGACAGCTCGCAGGGGGCATCGCCCACGATTTCAACAACATGCTCGCTGTGATCATGGGCAATGCCAATCTCATGCAAATCACCATGAAGCCCGGGGACGAGGGTTATCTGGAATCCAAAGAAATCATGGACGCCGCGCACCGCGCAAGGGACCTGACACTGAAACTCCTTACTTTGTCCAGGAGGGAAAAACTCAACGTCCGGAATATCGATATCGCGCAACTCATTCAGGGCCTTGTGTCCATGCTGCAAAGAAGCATAGACAAGAGCATACAAATCACCACAACCGCGGGCGCGGACATTGTGGTCAAGGCCGATCAGAACCAGCTCGAACAGGCGCTCATGAACATCTGCATGAACGCAAGGGACGCCATGCCCGATGGCGGCAGGCTCACCATTGCATGCCAGAGCATGGATTTGGATGAGCACACCTGCAAAGCACACGCAAACGCCAAGCCCGGCAAGTATTGCATGATTAACGTGGCGGACACGGGCACGGGCATGCCCGCAGATGTTATACAAAAAATCCTGGAGCCGTTTTTCACCACAAAAGGGCCGGGCAAGGGCACGGGCCTGGGCCTGTCCGTCACCCATGGAATCATCACAAGCCACGAGGGATTCATGGATATTTTCAGCGAGCCCGGCAAGGGCACAACCGTAACGGTTTATATTCCCCTGGCTCCGCAGGGAGAAGTTCAAATTCAAGCCCCGGCCGGTGATGAAATCCGTTGCGGCACGGAAACAATCCTTGTTGTGGACGACGAGGCGGCCGTGCTCAGGCTCGCCGAGCGTATCTTTCAAACAGTGGGATACACTGTGTACAAGGCAGATACAGGGGCCGAGGCCCTGGAAATATACCGGGAACACCGTGATGAAATCGCCCTTGTGGTTCTGGACATGATCATGCCCGAAATGGATGGAACCGCTGTGTTCAAGAAACTCAAGGCTTTGAACCCCAGCGTCAAAATCGTGCTTTCATCCGGTTACAGCGCCGATGGCAAAGCCAGCGATCTTATGGCTCAAGGCGCCAGCGCATTTGTTCAAAAACCATTTGTCATAGCCAGCCTCTGCAACACTGTGCGCCGTGTTATAGATTCTTAAGCCCTTTTCCTTTATATGTTACGGCGTTGATTTGCGCCTTGTTGATCCTGCTTGCGCGCAAAACCATGGCGCTATGCGCGGCTTTGGGGTAAACTGTTTCCCGTAACTGATTTGAATATCGAGGTCATTGAACAATGAAAACATGGATTTGGATGTGTCTCATATTGCTGGCGGCGTCCGCGCAGGCATTTGCCGCTGCGCCGCGCGCCCTGGATCCGGGTGCGAGCGCCGCGCTCTCAAGCGCGCCCGCGGATTTGCAGGCGTTTGTGGCTGATTTCTATTCCGCAACCCTGGGGCAGAATCTGGATGAAATCGATCCCGAGTTCCGGCCGCACGGCTGGGCCGTGAACCTGGACGGGGACCCCGGGGACGAGTGGATCCTGTTCGAGCCGTTTTATTCGGGCATGGATGTGCAGACGGCCATGATCCTGGACAGCGCGGATGATGGGTGGCGCATTATTTACCGTGAGACCGGCCCGTTCCTGGTGCGCATTGACGCCACGGAAACAGGCGGCCTGCGCGACATCACGGGGGTGTATAATGTGGCCCCGGCCCCGCGCGGGGGCTACGGCATGTTCCGCACGCGCCTGGCATGGAACGGCGCGCAGTATGTGGAAACCGACCCGCCCCTGGCCTATTACCGCGTGGTGTCGGACCTGCCCATGCCCCTGTATGTGTCGTCGGAATCGCGCGCTGTGCAGCAGGCCTTTGACCTGGTGGAGCCGGGCGCGTGCGTGGCCGCCACCACCGAGGGCGACGAGCGTTTTACCGAAAACGGCGCCGACTGGCTGGTTGTGAACCGACCCGTGCCCGGGTATGCCCCGGCCCAGAGCCTGGCGCCCGAGCCGCGCTGTGAGCTGGCTTTCGCGTTCGCGCGCATGCTGTTTGAATCCGCCGCCGGCCCGTTCGCGGACGCCACGCCGGACAAGGCGTTCGAGCCCACCGAAGAACTCACGGCCTGGGTGCGCCGCCGCCTGGCGCCCCGCGTGACGCTGCAGTTTTGTAAAGCCGCATCCACGGACAGCCCGCGCGAAATAGCCATCCACCGCGTGCTCGAGGATTTGCCCTTCGCTGTGTCGCGCCCGTTCCAGGACGCACGCTCGTTCTTCCCATACTTCGCACCCGCGGCCCCGGACGATCCCCAGGGCGCTGTGGCTATCCGGTTCAAGCAGTATTACACGGAATTTATCACGCCCGTTTCCTGGATATTTGCTCTGAATCCCGACACGGGCAAGTTCCATATCACCAGTGTGCGCCACGCCTGCGATATTCCCATTCCCAAAGCTGAACCAGAGCCCGAACCCGTGGAGGACATCACCGCACAAAGCGAGAACAAGGACAATGACAGGCTCAGCGCGTGGGAGGAAAACTATGCCTCGTCCACACCTCAGGATGAAGATTCAAAACCCGATAAAGCCGCCGCCGGGCAAAACGCCAAGGACATGTATCCGGGAAGCGATGATGTGATTCCGCGATTTTTCCGCAGCCTCAACCGGGGCCGCCTGGAAACCGCGTACGCCATGCTCAGCGACGATTTTAAGGCCGCTACGTCGTTTGAAAGTTTTGAATCCGAGTACGCGGCCCGCTCCGGGTGCGAGCTGTCCAAACTGCGCGTGTCTCACGTTGGGGACAATGTGTTTGAGGCCAAATTTGAACTCAGCGCAACCGAGGGGACCCAGGCCCTGACTTTTATGGGCAAGGCGCGGTTCGCCAATGTGGGCGGCGAGTGGTTTATCACATTCATGGATTTATTCAAAATGGACTGGTAGGCGCCGGGCGCAGTCCGCGCTCAGGCTTCACGCCCCGCCTCTTCATCCCTGTTATGAATTGCTCAACGGTTTCCATGCGTTCCGGGATCCATTGGAATCATCATCGCGGAACCCTATAATTTTCATGCTGAAAAATGAATGAAAGCACAAGGTGCGCACTCCATGTCCGATAAACATATTGCCAAGATTGCCAAAGAACTCTCTATCAGCGTAACCCAGGTAAGCAGCACGGCCGCGCTTCTGGCCGACGGGGCCACGGTGCCGTTTATCGCGCGCTACCGCAAGGAAGCCACGGACAGCCTGGATGAAGTCCAGATAACCAGCATCCGCGACCGGCTTGAACAGCTCGCCGAGCTGGATGCGCGGCGCGAGGCCATCGTGAAATCCCTGGACGAGCGCGGCCTGCTTACCGAGGAACTCAGGAAGGCCGTGAACGACGCCCGGACCATGGCCCAGATCGAGGATATTTATCTGCCGTACCGCCCCAAGCGCCGCACCCGCGCCATCATCGCCAAGGAAAAGGGGCTCGAGCCCCTGGCCCAGTTTTTAATGGAGCAGGGCGATGCGGATCCGCGCGCCGAGGCAGCCCGGTTTGTAAATCCGGAAAAGGATGTGCCGGACGAGGACGAAGCCCTGGGCGGCGCGCGCGACATTATCGCGGAAATTGTGAACGAGGACGCCGTGGCGCGAGACCGCGTGCGCAGGCTGTTCCAGAAAAAAGCGGCTATCACCTCCAAGGTTAAAAGCGGCAAAGAAGAAGAAGGCGCCAAGTTCCGCGATTACTTCGAGTGGAGCGAGCCCCTGGCCGCGGCGCCCTCGCACCGCGCGCTCGCCATGTTCCGCGGCGAAAACGAGGGCGTGCTGCGTCTCAGCGTGCTTCCCGACGAAGAGGAAGCCGTGTCCATCCTCAATAACCTGTTCGTGAAAAATCATGGCCGCGCGGCCCTGCACGTGGAAATGGCTGTGCGCGACGGATACAAGCGCCTCATGTCCCTGTCCCTGGAAACCGAGGCGCGCCAGGAAATCCGCAAGCGCGCGGACGAGGAAGCCATCAAGGTGTTCGTGGAAAACCTGCGCGAACTGCTCCTGGCCCCGCCCCTGGGGCAGAAGAGCGTGCTGGCCTTTGACCCCGGGTTCCGCACAGGCTGCAAAGTCGTGGTCCTGGACGCGCAGGGCAAGCTGCTGCACAACACAACCGTGTATCCGCACACGGGCGCGGGCAAGGCCAAAGAGGCCGCGGCCCTGGTCCTGGAGCTTGTGGAAAAATATAAGCCCGAATCCATTGCCGTGGGCAACGGCACAGCCAGCCGCGAATCCGAAGCTTTTCTGCGCGGACTGGGCCTGCCCCAGAATGTGCCCATTATCATGGTTAACGAGTCCGGCGCGTCCATCTATTCGGCGTCAGAAGCCGCGCGCGAGGAGTTTCCCGAACACGATGTCACGGTGCGCGGCAGTGTGAGCATCGGACGCCGCCTCATGGACCCGCTCGCCGAACTCGTGAAGATCGACCCCAAAAGCATCGGCGTGGGCCAGTACCAGCACGACGTGGACCAGAAGGCGCTCAAGCGCAGCCTGGATGACACGGTCATGAGCTGCGTGAACGCCGTGGGTGTTGAAGTGAATACGGCCAGCATGCAACTGCTTTCGTACGTGTCCGGCCTGGGCCCGCAGCTCGCAAAAAATATCGTGTCGCGCCGCGACGAAAACGGACCGTTCAAGACACGCAGGGAGTTGCTCAAAGTGCCCCGCCTGGGCCCCAAGGCATTCGAGCAGGCCGCGGGATTTTTGCGCGTGCGCAATGCGGTGAACCCCCTGGACGCCAGCGCCGTGCACCCCGAGTCTTATGACATCGTGGACGCCATGGCCCGGGACCTGAGCTGCTCGGTGCGCGATCTCATGAACGATGAAGCCTTACGCCGCCGCATCGACCTCAAGCGCTATGTTACGGACAAGGCCGGCATGCCCACGCTCAAGGACATCATGGATGAACTGGCCAAGCCCGGCCGCGACCCGCGCGAAAAATTCGAGGCGTTCTCATTCGCCGAGGGTGTGGCCGAGCCAAAAGATCTGACGCCGGGCATGCGCCTGCCGGGCATCGTGACCAATGTGACCCGGTTCGGCGCTTTCGTGGACGTGGGCGTGCACCAGGACGGACTCGTGCACATCAGCCAGCTTGCCGACCGCTTCGTCAAGGACCCCATGGATGTGGTCAAAGTGGGACAAAAGGTGGATGTGACTGTGGTGGAGGTGGACCTTGCCCGCAACCGCATTTCCATGAGCATGAAAAAGAATCCTGTCATCGGCGATAACAAAGGCAAGGGCGAAAAAGCCAATAAAAGATAACGGCGTCTTCGACGATTTAAGACCCTTTTGAAAATGGGTTTCTTAAGAATCTGCCAAAACTTTCCGGCGGGCAATCGCCCGGCAAACGGCATGCCGGGCGATTGCCTCACGCAACGGTTGGCGAATCCTATGACAATTGGATTTTCTCGGCGCAACGTACACACATTTACAATCCAAAACTGCAAATGATCAGCGGTGTGGTCATTCCACGGCACATGGAAATTTTTTTTCCATATTGTGCAATAAGCTGGCACGTTGCGCGGCGGATTGCCTGATTGCGCAATTGAGAAGAACTTATAAAAATCAAATTGAATTTCTGAGGAACAGGCTTGTTCAATGAGCGCATGATTATCCGTATGACATGAAATGCAATGAAAAACCGGGGCTGGCAAGGCGGTTTTTTTTCGTATGTCCTGCGCCTGCATTTTGCGGCTGCTGATTTTTTCACAACAGTTGAATTGTTTGCTCCGCAAAATCGCTGCGTTCGTGGCATGCTGGCAGAGAAATTGCATGCAATAATCATAAATGCGATGAGGGCGTTGTGTGCGCCCTAATCGCGCGTGGGGGCGCCGCGCATGAAGATATCGCTCAAAGCCAAGCTCATTTTCGGATATACGGTTATCATCGGGCTCACCGGCCTGTTCTCCACGGTCATCGGCACGTATCTCATCAGCCGCGGCGTCATGACCCAGGCGCAGGAGAGTGTGCGCACGGATTTGGGTTCGGCGCGCGAAATGCTGCAAAACAGGCTGGATCTGATTGAGAATTCCGTGCGCCTGTCCACGTATCACACTTCATTCCGTATCGCCCTGGAGCAGGGGGATCGCGCCGAGTTGCAGCGCGGGCTCCAGGAACTGCGCCGGGCGTCATTTATGCAGATCGCGGCCATCACGGACGCGCATGGCCGGGTGGCGGCGCGCGCGGGCGGTGCGTCCTCGTTCGGCGACGACCAGGCCGGGGATGCGCTTGTAGCCGAAGTCCTCAAAACCCGGCGCGCAGCCGCGGCTGTGACTGTGGTGTCCCGCGCCGGCCTGGAGCGCGAGGGTTTGCGCGCGCCGGGCAGCGGCCCGGTGCTGGCGCTCAAGGCCGCGGCCCCGTTCCTTGGTCCCGGCGGCGAGATTCTGGGCGTGATTTACGGGGGCGATGTGATCAACGGCAACGCCGCCCTGGTGGACCGCATGTCCCAAACCCTGTTCCGGGGCAGGACGTATAAAGGGCGGGAGATGGGCCGCGTGTCCATATTCCAGGGCCCGGCGCGCGTGGCCACCAATGTGACGGACCAAAGCGGCGCCCGCGCCCTGGGCACGCGCGTGCCAAGGGCCGTGCGCGAGCGCGTGCTGGATGCGGGCCGCACTTACACGGGCCGCGTGTTCGTGCTGGATGCCTGGTATGTGACCGCGTATGAGCCTGTGCGCGACCAGAACGGCGGCATCGTGGGCATGCTGGGCGTGGGTTTGCTCGAGCGCAAATTCATCGACATGCGCACGCGCACCCTGCTTGTGTTCTTCGGCGTCACCATCCTGGGCATGTGGCTGGTGCTGGCTGTGTCCAATTTCGCCGCCAACCAGATCACCCGCCCCGTAAATTACCTGGTCAAGGTGTCGCAGCGCATTTCCGAGGGCGATTTCTCGGTGAATGTGCGCGTGGACTCGCACGACGAACTGGGCGCCCTGGAAAAAGCCTTTAATTCCATGACCACCGCCCTGCGCGAGCGCGACGAGGAGTTGCGCAAGCAGACCCAGCAGCAGTTGATGCGATCCGAGAAACTGGCGGCCCTGGGCCGCATGGCCGCGGGCATCGCGCACGAGGTCAATAATCCGCTCACCGGCGTGCTCATGCACGGCCACTTCCTGCTCAAGCGGTTTCCTGAGGATGACCCCAGCCACGAGGACGCCCACGTGGTGGTGCGCGAAACCACGCGCTGCCGCGACCTGCTGCGCAATCTGCTCGATTTCTCGCGTGAAAATATCCCTCAAAAACGCCTCGCGGGCGTAAACCGCATCATCGAGCGCACCGTGTCCATGGTGGAAAAACAAATCCTGCTCAATCAGATTCGCATCGACCTGAACCTCAGCAGCCGCGTGCCCGAAACCATGGCGGATTCCAACCAGATGGAACAGGTGATTATGAACCTGTTGCTCAATGCGTCCGAATCCATGGCCGGGGGAGGAACCATCACCGTGGGCACGGAATTCGACGCCCCGGCCGATACCATTATCATCACCGTGCGCGACACAGGATGCGGCATCCCGCCCGAGAATCTGGACAAGGTTTTCGATCCGTTTTTTACAACCAGGGAAGTGGGCAAGGGCACGGGCCTGGGACTGGCCGTGTGCTACGGCATCATCAAAAAGCACAACGGTCGCATTCGCGTTCAAAGCGATGTTGGGTCCGGCGCGTGTTTCACAATCACGATCCCGGTGGACAAGGCGGAACCCTCATGAGTGAAGACTCCGGCCACAACCCCATGAGCATTCTTGTGGTGGATGACGAGCCCGTGGTGTGCAGCAGTTGCCGCCGCCTGCTCGGGGCCGAGGGGTTCGCCGTGGAAACCGTGCTGCGCGCCTCTGAAGCGCAGAAACTGCTGGCCGCGCGCGAGTTCGACATCGTGATCACGGACCTGCGCATGCCCGAAATCACGGGCATGGAAATGCTGGAGTTTGTGAAGCAGCATTACCCGGACACGCAGGTGATCATGATCACGGGCCACTCCACGATTTCCAATGCCGTAAAAAGCATCAAGCAGGGCGCGTTCGATTATGTGCCCAAACCCTTCACCCCGGATGAACTGCTTGCCGTGGTGCGCTGCGCCGTGGACAAAAGGTTCAAGTCTTTGGAGCGCATCCACCGCGTGGACGCTTCGCTGCTGCGCCGCGGGTTCGATAATATCGTGGGCGCAAGCCGCGCCATGCAGCATGTTTACGATCTCATCGGCAAAGTGGCGCCCACGGACGCCACCGTGCTCATCACCGGCGAAAGCGGCACGGGCAAGGAAATGATCGCGCGCGCCATCCACAACCACAGCCAGCGCCGCGAGCAGCAGTACATCACCCTGGATTGCAGCACCCTGGCCGAAACCCTGCTCGAGAGCGAGCTGTTCGGCCACGCCAGGGGCGCGTTCACGGGCGCCATGTCCGACAAGCGCGGCATCTTTGAAATCGCGCAGCACGGCACCCTGTTTCTGGACGAGGTGTCCAACATCCCTCTGGAGATACAGAAGAAACTCCTGCGCGTGCTCGAACAGCGCGAGTACAAGCCCGTGGGCGCCGAGCAGGTGCGCAGCGTGGACATCCGCCTCATCGCGGCCACCAACCGCGATCTGCCGTCCATGATCGCAAGGGAAAAATTCCGCGAGGACTTGTTTTACCGCCTGAATGTCTTCTCCATTGGCGCGCCGCCCCTGCGCGAGCGCCTGGAAGATATCCCGATTCTGGCAAACCATTTTCTGGCCGGGGCGTGCAGTTCCGGAGATAAAAAGATCAAAGGTTTTTCAAAAGACGCCATGGGGTTGCTCATGCGCTACCCGTGGCCCGGCAACGTGCGGGAACTGAAAAATACCGTGGAGCGCCTGGTGGTGCTGGCCGAAGACGATACCCTGGGCAGCGGCAGGCTGGCGGAAATCTTCGGCGCCTCCGCGTCCCATGGCGGCATGCCCGCGCCGCGCACCAACGAGGACCTGAAACGCGCGCGCAAACTGGCCCGCGAAAGTTCTGTGTGCGATATCGAAAAAGCCTTTGTGCTCGACGCCCTGGCCCGCAATGACTGGAACATCACACGCGCCGCCGAGGACACAGGCATGCAGCGCACCAATTTCCAGGCCCTGATCGCCAAGTACAATATCAATCTGTCCCAGAAATAAACCGCAAACGGGTTCAAATCCCCGCCGCCCGCCGCATCCTGACAATCCAGTTAAAAACAGGGAAATAGGGGGACGAAATAGGGGGACACCACACCTATTTCGAAGTGTCGAAAGAGAGAATTAAATGAAAGTATGATAGAATGAAAGCATACATTTGATTTCTTGTACAAACTCTGTGAAATAAATGTCAAAAAGGAAAGGGAAAAGGCAATTAATTAGTGTGGTGTCCCCATATTTTTCCGGTGTCCCCTTATTTCCCCCCTTATTTTTGCGTCCCAGCCGGAAAATAAACCGTGCAGCGCCAAAAAGCAATCCGGATGTGGTAGAATACAATCAAAGCAAAAACAGGGCCGATAAAATATGGGGATTGAAAATGCAGCGAAACACAGGGACTGGCAACGCGTTCCACAGCACGAGCAACAGCATATGACAGAACACGAGAACGCGAGATGTGATGCGGAGGATATGTCGCGATAATGTGGAAAGTTATAGTAGCAATATTCTGCATCATGTATGTGTTCTATCTTTGGTTTAAAGACATCAGAATATCAGCAAAGTATATGGATGAAGTAAAGAGGCTTGATAGAGACTACTATAAGGAAATCAATCCATGGGGTGATATGTCCTATATCTTTGCATTGCATCATTTCAACCTGATGATGACGGATTACAAAGGAGATAATCAGGACCTGCATAATGCAATAGATAGACATAGAACCCATATTGCATATTTTTATGCAAAAGCATTTGGCTTGATGCTATTGGCCGTTATTTTAATCATATCTCATTATGCTTGATCAAATTCTTAGTATGAGAATAGAATACAGGGATGGATGCAATGAAAATTATGATTCCCCCGCAATTACGTTATTTTCTCAAAACGCCCTGTAAAATGAATTTATCATTATCAGTCAAGAGGCGACCACCTATAGTCACCGGCTTGCGTTTTTGTATAAAAACCCCCATCAATGCATGTCTTTTTCATTACCTATACGCATGCCAACAATTTATTGCTTTGTACGATAACCGCAATTTGTCAAACAGAACCAGTCGCATCTTGCATGTATTCATAATAATAGTTTTCGCAAAGCCATATCGCTAAATAGCAACCATAATATGCCTGTTCTCCTATGAAACATGCAATTTCACAAGAGATAGCACCAACTTATTGAGCATCACCAGACACCAAGTGACCATGCAAAATATCCTTTAGTAAAGCCCGTTATTTAATGTCTGGGCTTTTTGCGGGGGAATCAATTATCCCTTCAAATGTTCAGTCGAGTGTTCAAGAAATCCCGAGATCAATTGATCAAGGAAACTGTACGGAAACCGGCGTTGTGGAATTATTTGTAGTGCCATCACCCAAAGCGCCATATTGATTTCCGCCCCAACATTTCACACTGTCATCTGACAAGAGCGTGCAAGTATGGAAAGAGCCGGGAGCGACTTCCGAGCCTGTACTTATATCGCTAACTATCACGGGAATGCTTGAATTGGACGTAAGACCATTTCCAAGTTGACTTGATGTGTTATAGCCCCAACACTTAACTATCCCGCCACTGACTGCACACGTATGATTGTAAAGTGATGAAACTTTGCTTATGCCGGAAAGCCCCGAAACCGTAACGGGGATTGATGAATTCGTCATATTGCCATCCCCTAACTGACCATAGTCATTGCGCCCCCAACACTTTAAACTCCCGCCAGACAAAACAGCACATGAGTGCATCTGCCCGGATACCAAGTCTGTTGCTCCTGATATTCCGGTTACATCGATTGGGATAGTTGAAGTATTTGTTGAGCCGTTCCCGAGCTGTCCAAAAACATTTCCGCCCCAACACTTGATCGCCCCTGTGGATAACAAACTACAGGAATGAAGTTGTCCGAGAATAACATTGACTGCTGTGGAAATCCCCGAAACCGTTACGGGCATAGCGGAATTTGCTGTTGAACCGTTGCCAAGTTGGCTATAATCGTTAAGCCCCCAACACTTAATACTTCCGTCTGACAATACAGAACAGGTATGATTAAGTCCCGCAGACAATGCCACGGCATTTGTTATCCCCGTCACATCAACAGGTGTGGACGAATTATTCGTTGTTCCATCACCAAGTTGCCCGTACTGATTGTTTCCCCAACATTTGATTGTCCCATTAGATCTTAGTGCACAAGTGTGACCAGAGCCTGATGCGGTTATTGATACAGCATCAGTTATGCCCGAAACGCTTACCGGCAAGTATGAATCAGTAGTCGCCCCATTACCAAGTTGGCCTGACCCATTCTGCCCCCAACACTTGATGCTTCCGCTACCAATTACACACGAATAAAGCCCGCCGGAAGCAATCTGATTATGATACTCAATGTTGCATGTTGAAGAGCACCCATCACCTGATGTTGTATTGCCATCGTCGCATGTCTCGCCGGTTTCAACGGTGCTATTTCCGCACACTGCTGGGACTGAGCTAAATTGAACAGTCACCGGTATTGAGGAATCAGTTGTTGTCCCATTTCCAAGTTGGCCAAAAGAATTGTAGCCCCAACATTTTATATTATCATCAGACAATAAAACACATGAATGCCTAAAACCTGATGTTAGAGCAACTCCATTTGTTATGCCGGATACGTCCACTGGAGATAGCGATGCAGTAGTTGTACCATTACCTAATTGACCATTTGAATTATCCCCCCAGCATTTGACAGCTCCGTTTGTTAATAAAGAACAAGTATGACCGTTATTTGCATTAATATAATTACTAGCAGCTATATTAGATGCATTTGAAATTTGTGTAACGCTCACCACAGAAGAAGAACTTGTTGTCGTTCCATCCCCAAGTTGACCGTTTGTATTGTCCCCCCAGCATTTGGCAGTTCCATCATTAAATACAGCGCAAGAATAACCATAACCAACAGATATATAAGAGGCGTTATTCGTTCCTGACACATCAACAGGAGACGTCGAACTCGTAGTGGTTCCATTTCCCAATTGACCTTCGTAATTGCCTCCCCAGCACTTCACACCGTTGGGCATCAGTGCGCAAGTATGGACCACTCCCGTTGTTACCATTAATGCATTTGAAATTCCAGAAACCAGAACTGGAACAGATGAACTCACTGTGGTTCCGTCCCCAAGTTGTCCGTTGCTGTTATCTCCCCAGCATTTTACTTCACCACTACTCATAAGCGCACAAGCATGGCGATCCCCAGAAGCAACAGCTTTAGCATCCGTAATCCCTGAAACCAGTCCGGGAGTGGATGAATTTGTTGTTGTTCCATTACCAAGTTGTCCGTGCCCGTTATATCCCCAGCATTTTATAGTGCCATCATCCAACGCTGCGCAAACAAATGAATTCCCAACAGATACACCGCTTGCGCTTGATATTCCTGAGACCGCTATAGGAGTTGATGAATCTGTTGTTATGCCGTCTCCGAGTCCATAAGAATTTGAACCCCAGCATTTTATGCTTTTGTTGGAAAGCACAGCGCAAACCATCATTGGCATGGCAGAGATTCTATACGAAATCGTAGATGCGCTCGAAGCGAGTATGAAATTAGCACGCGCCACCACGCTGTCGAGCGTCGTTAACATACCGCCAAAGGAACCCCAGTTGGCGGGCGCGAATGGGTTGATGTTGTAACTGACGCTGTGCGTGGCGAGGAAACTGCTGTAAAAACTTTTTGCATAGGTCGGCGTGCTTGAGGTGAATTCGGAAATTGCATTGTTTATGGCGGTTTCCATCGTGTCCGGGATGGACGCCAGAGCAATGGAATTCTGGACTCCGTGGCGCATCATGGCCATTGCGGCAAGTGACGTGGCCGGGCTGACAGTGACGTTGTTCCATGCACCGTCGGATATGTCGATGATGGCGCCGGCATACGAGACCGGGTAAGTCGATGTGGCGGTGGTGACGTTGATGATGGTTTCGAGCAAGTAGTTTGTGCCCACCGGAATGTTAGGAATCGAAACTGGAGAAGTGGTGTAGAAGCGGCTGTTGGCTGCGTCGTACGCCATTTGGGCGGTTGCCGTGGCCACCACCGCGTCCGACGCGCCAGTGGCGCTGATGGTTTTGACGGATACGTCAACGCTGTAGGAATCTCCCGGGGCCAAGGCCTGCCTTGGAAGGCTGAGGCTGACGCTCATACCTCTTTGGGATGAATTTGGCGCGGCGCTGTCACCTCCGCCACCTCCGCACCCGGATATAAAGAGTACTGCGGCGAAAACGCACACCGAGAGGGATGCCGTAAAAAGGATCGCCATTCCACGTCTGGCTTTTTTCTCTTGTTTTTCTTTCATTATTTCCTCCGGTTGTTCACGTTGACGCCGTGCGCGTTTGAATATCTTCATTCAGAGATGTCAATGTTGAATTGCAGCCCGCCAAAGCCGGGAAGCAGTTCAGGGAGCATGTCCGTGACGGGAATAACGTTGGTGGTGGTCTCAATCACATCGTTGATTGTCGCACCCGTGTCTTGGATGGTGGTTTGCTCCACCGTAATATCTTTGCATTCTTCGAGGTCCTGCTGGAGGTTCTGCATGTAGCCCTGTGGCAGGATTTCGGGCTGGCTTATGACGCCCTCCGGCGACACTTCCACATACATACCCGCGTCGATAATCACTTCGGTATCGAGGGCTTTTACTGAGATGGAGCCTTCGAGTACCGAGATCTTTTCAACAGTTACCTCAAAAGCCGTTCCTCTGACACCCGATACGGCGTTGGGCGTCTGAATTGTGAAGACAGAATCTTTGTTTAATTTGCCCACGCGGGCAAAGACTTTCCCTTCCGTGAGCTTGAGGGCGGATTTTTCCGTGACGAGGTCCTTGTCCAGGGCGATGACCGTAAAAACCGACATGGCGTTAAGCTTAATGGTATTGTCGCCCCAGCTTATGAAGGCAGAAGCATTTGCGCCGCATTTCACGGTGTCGCCTTTGACAACTTTGGTCCCGTTTTTTGCAGGCGACCAGGCGCTGCCAGACTCTGCTTTTATGGAAACGTCGCCAGACACCCGCGTGATGTGCGCCGTAACAGGGGCGGCCATGGCGGCCATAGCCATTGTGGTGGTGATGATTACCGCAAATATGATTACCCCAAATTTCTTTAGCATCTCATTGTCTCCTTTTCGGCTGTCCGCACGTCACTTTTTCCTCTTGAACATGTGGATGTAGTTCACTCGGAAAATATTGTCATTGCCTGGGTTTCCGCTGTATGTATTGTCGCTGAACACATATTGCAACTGCACCTTGTCCAGAACGCTGGGCTTGATGCCGAACGTGAGAAAATACTGATTTGCCGTGATTCCCTTATCCACAGTGGCCCCCGCCTTCAGGTTATAAATCATTTGGTAAGCCACTTCCCAATCGTAGCGATTGTTTATCCTTGTTTGATAAAGGAGTTTGGGAACCAGGGACTTGCTTTCGCTGAAGTCGGTGGTGGTGTTATACGACAGCGATGCCTTGACCGTGTGCTTGTCGATGTATCCGGGGTTCGTGTTGAATTCCATGTTCAAGCCAATCCAATCGGATTTCGATTCGGGGCAGTAGAACGATGTCCCCGAAGGATCGGCCGAGCAGGTGGCTTCTACCTGCGCATTCGCGACACGGCTGTTCCTGTCCACGAACGTGTATGAATAAGCAACCTTCCAGTTCGGGCTGATTCTCTGAGACAGAGAAATGTTGGCAATGTTCGCAATCGTCTGTTCATCGCGCATCGCGTATTGGTGGATATATGACAGTGTGCCAGTCATCCCCTCGTCGATTTGCCTGGCCATGAACAACATGTTGTACATATACATCTCATTGCCGAAATTCGCCGAGTTGGAATTCTCGGTTAACGAGTGATATTCCACCCGTTGGGAAAATCCGGATACCGTGGGGCCAGGTTTCGCACAGGCACTGCCGACAATACCTATCGACGTGAGCATGATATAAATCGCTATTCTGATATTTTGCCGCATTGAACTTCCACCTTTTTGAATTTTGTATTATGAAATATCATGAAATCTCGCTACGGATACTCCGCGAGTATGCGCATTTCATCCGCATTCACCCAAGCATGGGTACTCCATTAAGCCGATGCATCGGATTCTCTCTCGCGATTCTGAGAATATTTTTGATGTCCTTAGATGATCAAGTTTCTCAAACTTGTTGCTTTTGTGTCAAATTATAAACGCTATTATATTGTGTCTCTATTTAGGTGTCAATCCATATATTCATCTATATTATCCAGTCTGTGGCATGAGTGGTGATCACGCGTTTTTTGCTTAAAGGCATCTTGTCCGGTGTTTACATCATTTCCAAAAAAAGAGCATGG
>Ga0351878_1033_pt1 | contig 44393 bp, 32 predicted proteins | sample BONcelFGM3001D14_FD_206781 | JGI IMG/M metagenome (GOLD analysis project Ga0351878, IMG submission 206781) | Enriched cells from coal bed in the Powder River Basin, Montana, United States - BONCAT cells FGM rep3 HSBNCT.FGM.300.1.D14 ...
GAGCGAACTGGCGCAGGCCGCGGGCATACCCAGGCCCAAGATAGCCATCGTGCCGGTGGCCACGCCCAATGCCTTCGCCACGGGCCGCGACCCGGATCACGGGGTGGTGGCCGTGACCCAGGGCATCCTGCAAATTCTGAACGAAGAAGAATTGAAGGGCGTGCTCGCGCACGAGATGGGGCATATCAAGAACCGCGACACCCTGATTCAGTGCCTGGCCGCGACCATTGCCGGGGCGGTCATGATGCTGGCGAGCATGGCGCGGTGGGCCATGCTATTCGGGGGTGTTGGCAACCGCGACGACGGGGACAACAACCCGCTGGTGTTTCTGGCCATGGCTATTTTCGCGCCGTTTGCGGCCCTGCTCATCCAGATGGCCATATCGCGCACGCGCGAGTTCGAAGCGGACAAGGCCGGGGCGCAGTTTTCGCACAACCCGGATGCCCTGGCCAACGCGCTTGTGAAGCTGCACAACACCGTGCAGAAACACCCCATGCGCGGGGCCAGCCCTTCCACTTCGCATCTGTTCATAGTCAACCCCTTCAAAGGCGGCGTGGCCGGCCTGTTCTCCACGCACCCGCCCATGGCCGAGCGCGTCAAACGCCTGCGCAGCATGCGCGCGGTCTGACACAATTCAATTAATTTATGAATAACACGGCCCGCACTGTGATGGTGCGGGTTTTCTTGTTTGTGCGGGAAACGGGAAGTATACGGAGACTATGGCGCCTGGCGGTTATCCAGCACGCGGCGCACGGTGCGGCACAGGTCGTTCATGTCGAAAGGTTTCTGCACATAGGCATCGGCCTCGGAGGGCAATTTTACATCGGGATCCGTATTGAAGCCCGAAGCCAGTATGGCCGGGATGTCAGAGCGGATGCGGCGCATGGCGGACAGGGCTTCGCGCCCTTCCATTTCCGGCATGATCACATCCATGACCACGAGGTCGATTTCAGCGTTTCTTTTCGTAAATGTATCCAGTGCGGTTTTGCCGTTATCCGCAGTGATGATATTATAGCCCGCGCGTTCGAGCATTTTTTTTGCGATTTTAAGGAAGGAAGATTCATCGTCGACCAGGAGGATGGTTTCGGTGCCGCGCGGCGCCTGGCCTGGCTGGCTTTTATTTTGTGCGGGTGTTTCATCGCATGCCGCGGGCAGGTGGATATCGAATGTGGTGCCCTGGTCAGGTGTGCTGGACACGTGGATGAAGCCGCTGTGTGTTTTAACGATTCCGAACGTCATGGACAGGCCCAGGCCCGTGCCCTTGCCCAGGCCCTTGGTGGTGAAGAAGGGCTCGAAGATTTTTTCGAGCAGGGCCGGGGCCATGCCCACGCCCGTGTCTGCGATGCGGATGCGGCAGAATGCGCCCGGGTCGGCATCCGGGTGCGTGCGGCAGAAAGAATCGTCCAGTTCCACGGCCGCGGTTTCCAGGCACAGGGAACCGCCGTCGGGCATGGCGTCGCGCGCATTGTTGCAGATATTGAGCATGGCCTGGAACACATGGTTGGCGTCCCCTTTGATTGGGGGCAGGGTGGGGTCCAGCAGGGTTTTGATGAGGATTTTCCGCGGGAAGCTGCGGTTAAGCAGGCCTGCAAGATCTGTGCACACATGGTTGAGATCCATGGGTTTGACATCGCGGATTTCCTTGCGCGCGAACGTGAGCATTTTTTGTGTGAGTTCAGACGCGCGGCGCGCGGCGGTGAGGATTTCCTGCAGGCTTTCACGGCCCGGGTCGCCGGGCGGCACCTCGCCCAGGCCCAGTTGCGCGTTGCCCAGGATAATGGCCAGCATGTTGTTGAAATCGTGGGCCACGCCCCCGGCCAGTGTGCCGATGGCTTCCATTTTCTGGGAATGCAGGAGTTGTTGCTGGAGCCGGGCCTGTTCCTGTTCGGCCCTGTGGCGCTCGGTAATGTCGTGGATGATGCACAGGGTCTGCCTGCGGTTGCCGGCGGCGGGCATGAGGCTCGCGTTCACGCTGGTGAAGATGACCGCAGCGTCCCGGCGCACCATGCGGATTTCCTTGTTGATCACGGGCGCGCCGGAAAGAACCGTGGCCATGCATGCTGCGGCGGCCGGGGCGTCGTCCGGGTGCAAAAAGGTTTTCAGCGGCCGCCCGATTGCCTCTTCGGGTGAAAAACCCAGCACGCTGTGTACGCGCGAGTTGCATTGTGCAATGCAGCCGTCTTCATCCACGCACAGAATCATATTTGCGGCGGTATCGAAGATGGTGCGGTATTTCTGTTCGCTTTCGCGCAATTCCTTCTGGGCGCGCTTGCGGGCGATAACCTCGCGGGCCAGGACCAGGAGGCGGTCCATGTCCAGGGGTTTGCGCTCATAGCCCACGATGTTGGCGCCGCTCACGGCCTTGAGCGCGGAATCCAGGTCCGCGTGGCCGGTTACAATGATGGCGGGCATATCGGGGCAAATAACGGACAGTTTGTCTGTGAGGATGTCCCCGGAAATGTCCGGCAGTTTGATATCCACCAGGGCGAGGTCAAATGCGGTCTTGCGGCACATGTCCAGGGCCCTGGTTCCGGTTCCTGCAATATGGATTTCCATGCCCTCGTCTTCCATGATATCCTGCAAGTTGCCGGCCAATTGCTCATTATCCTCGACAACAAGAATCCTGGGGTTATCCCCGATGCGGTTCATTGGTGCGTCCTGTGTCATGCGTAATCCATTCTTCACCCTGGCGGTTTAATCCATGTGCGGGGAATCGGGTTTGCTGTAGTCGCCCCGGCTCTGCCTCCTGGCTATGTCATCGAGCAAGGGGAGAAATTTTTCCATTTTCACGGGTTTTTGTACGCATACATAGGCGTTTTGGCTCAGCGCCTTTTCGATTATATCGTCCATTTCAGAGGCGAAGCCGGTCACAATGATCACCGTTGCGTGCGGGCGGATTTCCTTGATTCTGAGAAAAGTCTCGTATCCGCTCATGGCGGGCAGTTTGAGGTCCAGGAGGATGAAGTCGAAATTATTCTGGCGCGCGAACTGGATGGCGGTTTCGCCTGTGTGCGCCACGCGCACGCGGTACCCGTTTTGTTTGAGCACGTCGCTCATGGCGTCGCACAAATCTTCCTCGTCGTCGATCATGAGCACCAGGGTGTTGCCGCGCCGTGCGTCTTCGATGATGGAAAACAGTTCGGTGAAATCGAGCGGTTTGTTCAATGCCGCGAAAGCGCCCTGGCGCAGGGCTTCCTTGATGCGGTCCTCCAGGGCGAACGCGGTGATGATGATGACCGGGGTCTGGGGAGCAATTTCCTTGAACTTTTTATACGTGTCAACCCCGTCCATGCCCGGCATTTTCACATCCATGAGTACAATATCGAACGTCTCTTTTTCCGCGAGATTCAGGGCCTGGAATCCATCGTGGGCCAGGGTCACGCGGAACCCTTCCAGTTCCATGATATCCATAAGCATGTCGCATAAATCCTTGTTGTCGTCCACGATCAATACTTTGGGCTTGATGTCAGGCATGCTGCGCGTCCTCCCGGGTTGCGAGTGGCAATTTAATAACAAACGTGGCGCCTGCCGGGGTTCCCGTGTCAACCTGAATGCTGCCTCCGTGGCGCTCGATAATCATTTGTGTAATGGACAGACCGAATCCGATGCCTTTGGCGCGGGTTGTGAACAGGGGCTGGAAAATTTTGTCGTGCATATCCTCTGGGATGCCCGGGCCCGTGTCGGAAATAGTGATTTCCGCGAACGGGTCTAAGCCATCCAGGGCGCGCGCCGTAACCGTAAGGGTTCCGCCCTCGTGCGTGTCCAGGGCCTGGAAAGCGTTTTTTACGATATTTTTGAAAGCGATGCGCAATTGTTCCGGGTCTGCATAGATGAGAATGTCCTGCGCGGGCGCATTCAGTTCCAGTTGCACATTGGGAGGCGGCATGCCCGCGGACGCGATGCCGGACTCTAGGCACATGTCCAGGGGCACGCGTTTTTTGCGCGGGGCCTCCATGCGCGTGAGGTCGAGCATGCTTTTAATGATGCGCGTGCAATTGTCCACCTGGCGGCTGATTTGATCAATGTGCTTGATAACCTTTTCATCCGCGTCGAGCAGGCGGCGTTTGAGGTAAAAGGCGGATGTGGATATCACGCCGAGCGGGTTTCTGATTTCATGGGATACGTTGCCGGAAAACTGGCCGAGCACGGCCAGGCGTTCCGCGGCCAGGAGTTTGCTTTGAGCTTCTTTGAGTTCCAGCGTGCGCTCTTTGACCAGGTCTTCAAGCTGGTCGCGGTAAATGGCCAGTGCCTGCTCGTCAGCTTTGCGCCGGGTGATGTTCTCCATGGCGGCCACCATGCCGTTGAACGAGTTGTTTTCATCGAACACGGGCGTAGCGTTTATGGAGAGAATAAGCCGCCGCCCGTTGGGCAGTTCAATGGCGTGCTGCACATCGAACACGGGTTTGCCCGTGGCCTTGACGCGGGCGAAGGGGAGCTGGTCCATGGGGAAGGGGCCTCCGTCCACATCCGAGATGCGCCACTGGGGATCATTGTAGGTGCGGGTTTCGAATTCATCTCTGGAGAGGCCGAGTTCCTGTTCTGCAAACCGGTTTGCGAAGGTAATGCGCCCGGCGCTGTCCACCAGCGTAATGCCCACGGGGCTGGTTTCGGTTATGCGCGAGAGAAGGTCGCGCTCCAGACGCAGGGCTTCCTCGGCCTGCTTGCGCGCGGTTATATCGTCGTAGACCGCCACAATCTCGCCAGCGGGCAGCTTGTAAATATAGTTTTCGCGCCAGCCGGCGATGCGGTTGTCCTGATAAAATCCCAGCGGGAAATGTTCGGGCTCGCCCGTGAGCCACACGCGCCGGAGTACGTCCAGGATTCCGAATTCCTGTACGCCCGGAAACGCTTGTGTAACGCGCCGGCCCAGCAGGGTTTCGCGCTGGACCTGTTCGATGCGTTCCGCGGAACTGTTGAACTCCCTGATAATAAAATCCGCGCCATCGTCTTCGGCTTCATAAACAACCACGCCGCTGCTTGTGTTTTCGAACATGTTCCGGTAGCGGGTTTCGGAATCGGCCAGGTCTTTTTCCGCGCGCTTGCGGTCTGTGATATCCAGGAACTGAACGGCCATGGACCCGGGCCTGGTCTGGAACGCATAGACCTCATAGGCGCCGTTGATGTGTCCGTCGCTGTAATCAATCTGCTCTGTGCTCCAAGGCTCGCCCGTGGCGGCTGCGTTGCGGTATTGCCCGGGCACCACGGTCTGGGCCAGGGGCGGGAACGCCTCTTCGATGGATTGTCCCACGAGGTCGGCGCATGAGATGCCCAGGATTTTGTCCGCGGCCGGGTTGGCGCCCATGAAGATGAGGCGCCCGTCCCTGGACAGGTCATACATGATCATGCCCATGGGCGAGCTTTTGACCAGGTTTTCGAACTGCTGTTGCGCCTGCTCTGCCTGATTGCGTTCGGTATCGTCGCGGAATGTCAGAATCACGCCTTTGATTTCCCCATCCGGCATGCGGATGGGCGCGCCGCTGTCCGCGATCACGCATTCATGGCCGTTGCGCGACACCAGCACCTTGTTGTGGCGGGCCGGGCCCGTGGTTGCGCCTGCGGCCAGCACTTCGTCCACAAGATTTTCCACGGGTTCGCGCGTTTGCTGGTTGATGATATGGAACACGGAGTTGATGTGCTCGCCCAGGGCCTGGGCGGCGGGCAGGCCCGCGAGTTTCTCCGCGATCGGGTTCATGAACGTAATGCGGCCCAGAATGTCCGTTGCAAGCACAGCGTCTCCAATGCTGTTGAGGGTGATGGCAAGGGTTTGCTCGCTTTGGCTCAAGCTTTCGCGGGCTTTTCGGATTTGCCTGATGTACATGCCCGCGAACACGCCGAATCCAACAAATGCGCCCAGAAAAACGAGGCGGATATATATTTCATGCGCTGGTACGCGGGTGAATGCAATTTCAGCCGGAGTCAGGTTTGTGTAATAGAAAAAATAATCCATGGCCGCGTCGAACAGCCACATCATCAAACCGCCGAGCACTGCGATGATCAGGATCTTTTTTTCTGGCTTCAATGAGTATGAACCGCCGCTGAATGATATGAATGAATGCGAATATATTGTGAATCATACTATATCGCGAATAGTGCAGCCGGAAATATTGATAGTAATAAATAAGATCTATAGCACAAAGTGTGGTATGCATCAAGGTTTGCGGGCCGGACATCGTGCAAGGCGCCGTTTGCGGGTGCTGTGCGTGCGCGGTCAATAAAAAGCCCCGCGGAATTTGCCGCGGGGCGGGATGCGTAAATTTTCATGTGCGCGGGAAGCGCGGGTCACGCCTTTGCTTTGGCGATGTTTTCCTTGATTTTGATCACAATGTCCGCGAATGCTTTGGCGGTTTTTGATTCGGGGTAAGCCAAGACCATGGGTTCGCCCTTTTCCGCGGCGTCGCGCACCTCGAGTTCGATGGGCACCTTGCCCAGGAACGGCACATTCATGTCTTCTGCCATTTTCTGGCCGCCGCCGCTGCCGAAGATGTCGTAGACCTTGTCACAGCCCGGGCATGCGAAGCCGCTCATGTTTTCAATGACCCCGAAGACCGGGAAATCCACCTTGTTGCAGAAAGTGATGGATTTGCGCACATCCACGATGGCCAGGGACTCGGGTGTGGTCACAACCACGGCGCCGGTCACGTTGGGGATGGTCTGGGCCACGGTGAGGGGTTCGTCGCCGGTGCCCGGGGGGCAGTCAAAGATGAGATAATCGAGTTCGCCCCAGTCTACATCGCGCATGAACTGTTTGATGGTGCCGATTTTGAGGGGTCCGCGCCAGATCACAGCGTCGTCGGGGCTTGGCAGCAGGAAGGCGATGGAAATAACCTTGATGTTGTCTTTGTACTTGATGGGCAGGAGCGCCTCGCCCGTGCTTTTGGGGCGCTGGCCTTCGAGGTTAAGCAGTTTGGGAATGCTGGGGCCGTGGATGTCGATATCCATGATGCCCACAGAGTGCCCTTCGCGGGCCAGGGCCGCGGCGATGTTAACGGACGCCGTGCTCTTGCCCACGCCGCCCTTGCCGCTCAGAACTATAATCTTGTTTTTGATGGCGCACATGCGCTGTTCGAGTTTTTGCCGTTCACTGTGTTCTTCCACAGACTCGTCCGGCCGCTTGGCCTTGGACGTGCAGGAGTCATCACTGCAGGAACTGCATGTTTTTCCTTCGGTCATATCTTGTCCGCCTCGCTTTCTTTGGGAATTGATTGGCGGATTTCCACCGTGTCTACCCACAAAAATATAATGTTTGGATTTTGGAAACACAAGGATTTCGCAAGCGGGCGGGTTGTTACCGGGAACAACCGGGAGCCCGGAAATTACAGGGGCGCATTGTGCGCGCGGTGCACAACATGGCCGGCGATGATGGTGGCCAGGCAGTTCATGTCCGGGTCGAACAGGGCCAGGTCCGCGGCCGCGCCCGGGGCCACGCGTCCGGCGTCAGGGAGCAGGCTCAGGAGTTGCGCCGGGTTGTATGTGGCCATGCCCGCGGCCTGGTGCAGGGGCATGGCGCCGAACTGAGCCATATTGGCCACGGCCCGGTTCAGGGTGAGCACACTGCCCGCGAATGTGCCGTCTTCAAGCTGGGCCGCGCCGTCCTTGACTTCCATGTTGAAGCCCCAGACCTGGTATTTGCCGGGTCCCAGGCCCGCGGCGCTGATGGCGTCGGTGATGAGCACGATTTCAGATGCGGGGCTGAGGCGCGCGGCCATGCGCACCACATCCGGGTGCACGTGTACGCCGTCGCAGATGATTTCGCAGAAATACGCGGGATTCTGAAGCATGGCGAACGCCACGCCCTGCTCGCGGTGGTGGAAGGCGCGGTGCTGGTTGAACAGGTGCGTGGCCAGGCGCGCGCCGTGTTGCGCGGCCTCGGCGGCCTGGGCCGCGGTGGCGTTGCTGTGGCCAACAGACACCACCGCGCCCGCATTCGCGAAAGCTTCGACGGCCTGCATGCCGCCGGGCAGTTCGGGCGCCAGGGTCACAATGCGCAGGGCCGGGCCTGCGGCGCTGATGATTTCCTCAATCTGGGCCGGGTCCGGGTTGCGGATGGCCGCGGATATGTGCGCGCCCTTCAAGTCCTTGTTGATAAAAGGGCCTTCCACATTGATGCCCAGGATGCGCGCGCCGGTTGTGGCCGCGGCGCCGGGCGCGGCGCTGTAGTCCGCGCCTGCATCCTGGCGGCGCATGGCTTCGCGCACACCCTTGATGGAATCCAGGATTGCCGCATGGGGCAGGGACACCGAGGTGGGGCAAAAAGCCGTGACCCCGAACCCGGCCAGAACCCGGGCCATGGCCAGGAGATCGTCTGCGCCCAGGAAACCCCAGTGCCCGCCGCAGCCGTGGATGTGGATATCAATGAGCCCGGGGCAAAGGATTGCGCCGCTGGCATCAGCCACACGGCCCGGATTAGCGGGTTCGCCCGCGTCCACGGTAGCGATGCGCCCGTTTTCAATGGTCACATATCCGTTGCTGATAACGCGCGAAGGGGTCAGGATTTCTGCATTGACAACTGTCCATCGTTCCATATCAGGCTTCACCAGCTTTGCATGTTTTTGTAGCTTTGTGTATATTTAGCTTAATAAAACTACACAGTCTGTGTGATTTTTTTCAGAAACCGCGGGTTGTCTGGATCAATGCCCTTGGTCTGGGAAATGAAGCAGGCCAGGAACTGGAACGGCACGATATAGAACAGAGGGCTGAGGGGCTCGTCCGGCGTAATGGGCATGGGAATAGCGATGGCCGCATGTTCCAGGGACGCTTTGTCCGACGAAACCACGATGGTTTCCACGCGGCGTTCGGACAGGCCGGCGATGAGGGTTTTTACGCTGGCCGCCATTTTGCCCGGGGCCGCGGCCACGAACACGGGGAAGCCCTCGCCGGTCATAGCGATGGGGCCGTGCATGAAATCCGCGGTTGAAAAAGGCTGGGCCACCACGTAATTGGTTTCCATGAGCTTGAGAGCGGCTTCCTTGACCGTGCAGAAATTGTAGCCGCGGCCGATGATCACACAGTGTTCCATATAGCGGTAGCGGCAGGCCAGCTCGCGGATGCGCGGCTCGGTGTCCAGGGTTTTCTGCATCTGGTGGGGTGCGGCGGCGAGTTTGTCGAAAGCGCCGCGCGCGTGGCGCAGGGCCGTGGACAGCATGGCCACGGCCAGGAGCTGGGACGTGTAGGTTTTGGTGGCGGCCAGGGCGTTTTCCCTGCCCGCGCGCAGGCGGATGGCGGCATGGGACACCGTTGTGATTTCCGAGCCCGCGCTGTTGGTGATACCCACAGTGAAAGCGCCCTGTTTGCGGGCGTGGGCCAGGACCTCGTTGATATCCGTGCCCTGGCCGGACTGGGAGATGCCGATGACCACGCTGTCTTTGAGATCGAGATCCTTTTTATAGACCGTGGTAATGGACGGAGCAGCCAGGCTGCACGGGATGCCGTTAACGCCTTCGAACAAATATTTGGCGTAGGTGGCGGCGTTATCGCTGGTGCCGCGGGCCGCGAGCATGATGAAGCGCGGGCCCATGTCCAGGATATGTTTGGCGATGCGCCGCACATTTTTTTCCTCGAGGCGCAGGGTTTTTTCCAAAGCCTCGGGCTGCTGGTGAATTTCTTTGAGCATGGTCGGGATTTTCATAAAAAGCTCCTGTTTCCTGCCAAAAATATGCCGTTTGTTGTTTGTTACATATCCTCGGGTTGTTCAAAATATTTATGGAACGCGTCGGGCAGGTCGTGGTAATCCTGGTTATTCACGATGTCCGAGAAATCCACGGAACTGAACGTGTGCCAGTAGAGCGCGTTTTTGCCGGCGAGTTTTCCGGCGCGGGCGTCGGCGACCATGGCGGCCGCGGCTTTGCCCGTGTACACGCCTTCGAGTTTGAGGCCCGCATGTTCCTGGAGCAGGGACACGGCTTCATTGCCCTCGTTTGTATGGCGTCCGTATTCGCCGCCGAAGAATTCGCTGCGCAGGGTCATGTCCTGGGGCATGAAGACCTGGAAGGGGAAATCCGAGTCTGCGGCGCGCAGGCGCGCGGCTGCGAATGTTGCGAGTTGGGCCTGGGTGAATTTGTTGGCCATGTACCAATCGGCCACGCGCACGCCCATGACTTTTGTTTTGAGGCCCGCGGCGCGGCACCCGGCGGTGAGGCCTGAGGATGTGCCGCTGGAGCCGTTGGCCACATAGATGTAATCGGGCTCGGGCAGAACGCCGTCCCGGATCTGTCGTTTGAGTTCAAAGGCCGCATTGATATAGCCGATAACGCCAATAGCCGAGGACCCGCCGCCGGGCACGTAGTAGGGCGGTTCGCCTTTGACCGTGCTTGTGGCGATGATTTCGAGCATGGTGGCGGGCACGGAAGCGGCCGTGGGGCACAGGTGCAGTTCGGTGCCGAAGTGGGCGTAGAGCAGCATGTTTTTTTTCACATGCGCGTCCACGGGCTGGGGCGCCACGCAGCCGATGGTGTCCAGGCCGTGGTTTTTGCCGTGGATGGTGGTGGCGAGCAGGTGGTTGGAGCCGATGCCGCCCAGGGTGAGCAGTTTTTTAAAATGGAGTTTCTGCGCGTGTGCGATGAGGAATTCGAGCTTGCGCACCTTGTTTCCGCCGTACTGGGTGTTGCTGAGGTCGTCGCGCTTGATGAACACAGAGCCCGCGCCCAGGGCTTTGGCCAGGGCCCGGCATTCGTCTGCGGGTGTGGGGAAATCACCTATGGGCGTCCAGGGGATACGGCCCCTTAGCTTGGGAAATTCTTCAAAAATGACTGGTTCGGAATATGTTGTTTCAGCCATGGCTTGTTGCGCCTCCGTGGGGGTCAGTTTTCAGCCGGATACATTATAGCACCATAAAGCGCCATGAACCACGGAAAACAGCACGCGGGGCATGGAAATACCGCGGGCGGCAAGGGCCATTAACCCTGGAGTTTTGTGATGGTGTCGAGGAAGGCGTCGATTTCAAAGGGCTTGGAGAAGTACCCGTCGGCGCCGGCTTCGCGGGTGATAAGCTCGAGTTCGGAGGGGAGTTTTGCACTGAGGAAGAAGATGTGCACGCCTGAGAAAGCGCGGTTTGCCCGGATGCGCAGGCAGATATCGAGCCCGCTGCTGTCCGGAAGCTGCACATCCAGGAGCACGAGATCGGGTATGGTTTTTTGCAGCGCCTTGAAAGCCTCATTTTCGTCACTTGCGGTGAGCACGTCAAATCCTTCGGAGTAAAGGAGGCTTTCCACGAAGTCCAGGAAATCGGGATCGTCGTCCACCACGAGCACGGAGCGCACGGACTGGGTTTCGTGGTATTCGCGCATTTCCTTGACGGGCAGGGAAACCAGGAAGGAGCTGCCTTGATCGGGGGTGGATTTCACGGTGACGGCGCCGCCGTGCGCGTGCACGAAATCCTTGACGATGCTGAGGCCCTTGCCCATGCCGTCGCTGAGCGGGTGGCGGCCCTGGCGTAATTGATAGAAGGGTTTGAATATGTTTTCGATCTCCGAGGGGTCGATGCCCACGCCGCTGTCGTGTACTCCCAGAACCACGGACCCGTTTTCAAGGGACGCGGTGACCTTGAAGTTAAGGCGGTCGCGCTGCGAATACTTGACTGCATTTTCGAGCAGGTTGTCGAGCACCTGGCGGATGCGTTCCTGGTCGCAGGACACGATGGCGCCCTTGAGCGCCGGGTCCAGGGTTTTTTTGAAAGTGAATGTGCCGCCGCGGTAGCGGTTGCTGATGAGGCTGTCGAGCATCACGCGCGCCTCGGCCAGATAAGTGTCCAGGAAGTCCCACAACTGTACGTCGCGCATCTGGAACTGGGTTTCGCCGCTTTCAAACTGCGCCAGGGTGATGAGTTCCTCCACAAGCTTGAGTTCCTGGCGGCCGCGTTCGTGGATGATCTTGAGTTTTTTGCGCACATTGTGGGGCAGGTTTTCGCGCAGCAGCATTTCGGAATAGCCGAGGATAAGGGACAGGGGCGTGCGCAATTCGTGGGAGATGGAGCCCAGGAAGTTGATTTTGGCCTGGTCCAGTTTGCGCCGTTCGGTGATGTCCAGGTCCATGCAGATGATTTCGCTGACCGCGCCGTTGCGGAACAGGGGGAACATGGCGGAATACACCCAGCGTTCCTCGCCGTTGCGCGTGGTTACGGGCCATTCCGAAGGTTCCTTGGCCTGGCCTGTGGTCCAGATGGTTTCGAGGCTTTCCAGAAAACCCTCGGTATCCTCCTCGTCGAGCAGCAGATCCTGCAGTTTTGCTCCAATGGCTTCCTGGGCCGAGTATTGGTAAAGGGCTTCCGAAGCGCTGTTCCACAAGTGAATGGTTCCATTGCGGCTGAAGCCCTGAACCGCAATGAGCGGGGTGTTTTCGATAACCGCTTCAAATCGGTCCAGGGCCTGGCGCACGGTCTGCTCGGCTGCCTTGCGCTCCGTGATATCGCGCACCAGGGCGATGCAACTGAACCCCGGGGCGCCGGGCTTGCCTTTGGGTGAGAAAATTGCTTCGAACGTGTGGGCGCCCTGGGGCAGGGGCAAATCGTATTCCACGGTGGTGTTTTCCCCGGTTGCCTGCACGCGTTCGTTGGCCTGCATGAGCAGATCGGAAATATCCGGCGGCAGAATTTCGTGTATTTTTTTGCCGATAAATTCTTCCGGGGGAACATACAGGCCTTTTTCGTCGGGCGCATGGAAATTCAGGAAAACGCCCTGGGGGTCCACCTCAAAGAGCATGTCGGGCAGGGCGTTGAGCGTGGCTTCGAGGCGTTCTTTTGTTTCGCGCAGGGCTTCTTCAGCGCGCTTTCGCTCGGAGATATCGCGGGACACGCCCAGCACGGCATGCACGCGGGCGCCGGGTTCATCATGCAGGGGCGCCAGTTGCGTGCCGAGCCATAAGTTGACGTCGCCGAAGCGGATATTGTTTTCACGATAAACGGCCTCGCCCCGCTCAAAGACTTCTTGCAGGGATTGGCGCATCTGATTGAAGTTGCCGGAGGGGAAGAGATGCTCCACGGGGGTTTTGTACAGCCCTTCGGGGGTGCGGCCGAACATGCCCGCGGCGAACTCGTTCACGTATTCCACGCACAGGTCGCGGTTGATGATGAAAATGGCGTCCTGGGCGGATTCGGCCAGGTTGCGGTAGCGCTCTTCGCTTTCGCGCATGGCCTGTTCCGCGGCTTTGCGCTCGGTGATATCGATGGTGAGCACCTGGAATCCCGTGAGGTGTCCTTTGCGCATGATGCGCGAGGGGTAAACCTCGATCCAGCGGCTGTTTGCGCCCGGGATGGCGAGTTCCACTTCCACGCTGCCCGGGTCTTCGCCTGTGATCATGCGGGTGAACATCTCGGAATAGCGGGGCACATGACGTTTCTCAATGGCTTTAAAATCCGTAAAATGTTTGCCCAGGATATCTTCGCGGTTCATGCCTGAAACTGCGAACCCGGCCTTGTTGATGTCCGCGATGCACCCGTTCAGGTCCAGAACGATAATGGTTTCCGGGTGCGAGTTGAACAGGTCCCGGAAACGCTCCTCGCTTTCGCGCAGAGCGTTTTCCATGATGCTGCGCTGGGTGATGTCCTCGTGCATGACCACATAATTGCGCACATTGCCCGCGGCGTCGCAGATGGGGAATGTCACGGCGCGCACGCATACGCGTTTGCTGGGCTCGTCGGAATCCACATCATGGATGTCGTACCAGAGTCCGGCTTCCAGAAAGGCTTCGCCGCCTTTGAGAGAGCGCACAGCGTCCAGGTGCCCGGCATTTTGCAGAACGGGATCCTGGAACAGGTTGTAGTCCGGCGGCGTGGGCGCGCCGAACAGGTCTGCCAGGGCCTGGTTGCAGCGCACGAAATTGCCCTGCCCGTCGAAGATGCAGATGCTGTACGGGTTCATGTCGATAATGCTGTCGAGTGTGGCGCGTTCTTTTTCGAGTTCGGCCTCGGCTTTTTTCCGGTCTGTGATTTCGAGAGCGGACTCCACGGCGCCGGTGAGGCGGCCCCGGTCATCGCGGATCGGGGAACTGCGGATGGACCATGTTTTTCCGTCCGGGGTTTCCAGTTCGCCGTGCACGGGCTTGCCGGTTTCCAATGTGCGCATAATGGGGCAGCCGTTGCAGGGTTCGTCTTTGCCGTACCAGGCCTCGTAACAGGTTTTGCCCGTGAGATCCTGAGCCCTCATGCCCAGGGATTCGGCGGCCGCGCGGTTGGCCCACATGATCCGCATGTCCGTGTTGTAGTACAGCACATGCTCCATCATGCTGTTGAGCACTTCGGCTTTTTCGCGTTCGCTGTCGGCCAGTTCCTGCTCGGCGATTTTGCGGGCGGTCACGTCGCGTATCAGAGTGATGACGCGCGACACAGCGCCATTTTGCATGATGGGGATTTTGCGGGTTTCGGTGATGATCTGGCGGCCGCTCACTTCATTTTGTTCTTCGGTGATGAGCATTTCGCCTGTTTCAAAAACTTCAGCATATTGATCAAAAGTGGATTCCGTAAGGAAAGGATAGATGCTGGGCAGTGTTTCCCCGGTGATTTCGGCCGAGAGGCCCAATTCCCGGTTGCGTTCCTCCATGCTCCTGTTGTTGAGGATCACGCGCAAATCCTTGTCCACCACGTGGATGATGTCGTCCATCCAGTCGATGGTGGAGCGGTAGAGCTGTTCAGACTGCTGGAGGGCGCGTTCGGTGTTTTTCCGGTCTGTGATTTCCATGGTGAATTCGACCACGCCCTGGATGCGGCCGGCATCGTCGGTGATGGGGTATCCGCGGATGAACCAGTGGCGGCCGTCGGGTGAGGCGATTTCCTCGTGGTGGGGAGAATTGGTTTTCACGGCCCGGATGACCGGGCACCCGGCGCACGGGGAATTGGACTGGTGCCAGACTTCGTGGCAGCGGCGGCCCACCAGGTGATCGGGCGCGGCGCCGATGGATTCGGCCGCGGCTTTGTTCGCCCACAGGATGTGCAGGCTGGTATCGTGGTAGACCACGTGTTCCACGGTGCTGTCGAGCACGCCGCGCAGTTCCATCTCCGTGCGCTGGAGGTCTTCCTCCGCGGTTTTGGCGCGGGATATGTCGGACAACACGCCGATGATTCCCGTGGGGCGGCCGGTTTCATCGCGCAAAAGGGTGGTGGTCATCCACGTGGGGAATTCCAGGCCGTCGCGCCGCACATGCCCCACTTCGCCGGAGTGGTGCCCGTTTTCAAGCACCATTTTGTTGAAGAGAATCACGTCGCGGTCATATTGTTCCTGCGTATGAAAGATCCGGAGATTTTTTCCAATGAGTTCTTCGGGCTCATACTGGTGCAGCTCGGCGAAGCGGCGGTTGCAGAAGCGCAGGGCGCCGTCCAGCGCGGCCACGGCAATGCCTTCGCCCACCTGGTCCAGGATGCGTTCGAGCAGGGCCATGCGCGCGCCCGGGTCAGCGTCCAGTGCAGCGGCGCCGCGCGCGGTTTTGAGTTCGCTTTCCAGCGCTCGCACCCGCTGTTCCAGGTCTTCGTAGGTTGGTTTTCCGTCCGCCATGCTTTTTAAGTTGTTCTCCTGCCATATCCCTGGGCTGTCTGTCCGGTTCAGCCAGGTGTTCCAATTAATGAAATATGATGTACGTTTTGGTAACGCATAAAATTTATGATTTAGTTGTCTTTATTATATTGCGGTGCGCGCCATGGGGCGCGGTGCGGGATAAATAAATTTGGGCCCGCCTCGCATTTGCGGTCCGAAAGGGTGTTGTAGGCGCATGGGCCGGTCTGCTACAATGTTTCTTACGCTAATTTCATAATCCGGAGGAACATTCCATGTTTGATTTTATGCTCAGTGACCAGGAAATAGGGGTTGTCAAAGAAGCCATTGATTTCGTGAACAGCTTACCCAAACAGCTTATGCGCGATATGGATGATGAAAAGATAGAGTATCCTCGGGAATTTGTGGAAGAAGCCGGGCGGCGCAACCTGCTGGGCCTGCGGTTTCCCAAAGAGTACGGGGGCCGCGCCATGGGCTGGAGCTGCGAAGTGGCGGCTCTGGAAGAAGTGGGCGTACTGGGCATGGCCCTGGGCTGCGCTTACTCCATGCCCAGCATCGTGGGCGAGGCGCTCACCAAATTCGGCACCGAGGAGCAAAAGCAGAAATTTCTGGCGCCCATGATCAAGGGCCAGAAGATTTCCGCCGAAGCCCTGACCGAGCCGCGCGGGGGCAGTGACTTTTTCGGCGCCACCACAACCGCCGAAAAAAAGGGCGACACTTATATTCTCAACGGCCAGAAGCGCTTCATCGTGGGCGCCAAGGGCGCGGATTTTTTTGTGGTCTATGTGCGCACCAACATGAATCCCAAGGCGCCCGGGCATGAGAGCATCAGCCTCATCCTGGTGGAGCGCGACATGGGCGTTGAAGTGCAGGACGTGTATGGGCTCATGGGCACGCGCGGTGGCGGCACCGGGCGGCTGGTGTTCAACAATGTAGAAGTTCCGGCGGAAAATATTATAGGACCGGAAAACGGCGGGGCCATGATTTTCAACAGCATGATGGTGCCCGAGCGCATGACCAGCGCGGCCGGGGCCGTGGGCGCGGCGCGCGCCGCCACCGAGGTGGCCGCGCGCTATGCGGACCGCCGCCACGCTTTCGGCGCCAAAATCCGTAAATTCCAGGCCGTGAGTTTCCGCATCGCCGACAGCGTGGCGCGCACGGACGCGGCCCGCGCCATCGTGTACGCGGCGGCGCGCCGCCTGGACGCGGGCCTGGACGGGCGCCGCATGGTGTCCGAAGCCAAAAAACTCGCCACCACCTATGCCTGGGAGAGCATCAACGACGCCATGCAGGTCATGGGCGGCATCGGGTACACCAATGTGTATCCCATTGAAAAGCTGCTGCGCGACTGCCGCCTGTCCATGATCTGGACCGGCACCAACGAAATCATGAACCTGCTTATCCAGCACGAGTATTACAAGGAATTGTACGGCGACAGCCTGGGCCGCCGCGACATCGAGGACGACGCGGTGAACGCGGACAAGGCCGATGAAAAAGTGTACGAATGACCCTGCCGGACATTGATGCGCAGACACAGATATACGGGGTGATGGGGTGGCCCATCGGGCACACGGCGTCCCCGGCCATGCACAACGCGGCGTATGAAGCGCTTGGCATGAACGCGCGGTATCTGGTGTTCGCCGTGGCTCCGGGTCTGGAAGCGGCCGCGGTGCGCGGCATGCGCGCCCTGGGCGTGCGGGGCGTGAATGTGACGGTGCCGCACAAGCAGGCCGTGATTCCGCACCTTGATGAACTGCGCGGCGAGGCCGCAGCCCTGCAGGCCGTAAATGTGATTGCGCGCGAGGGCGGCCGCCTGGTGGGCCACAACACGGACGTGGCCGGGTTCCATCGTTCCCTTGAAGAAGCGGGCATGGCGCCCGGGGGCGGCGAGGCCCTGATGCTGGGCGCGGGCGGCGCGGCGCGCGCCGTGGTGCGCGCTTTGCAGCTCGGCGGCGCGTCCGCGGTGTACATCGCAAATCGCACCCCGCACAAGGCCGAGGCCCTGTGTGCGCAGTTTTCCTGCGCCGCGTGCCCTGTGCGCGCTGTGCAATCCGGGGGCCCCGCCTTTTACGACACGGCCCGGCGTGTTAAGATAATAGTGAATACGACAAGCCTGGGCATGAAAGCCGGGGATGCTCTGCCCATTGAACCTGAGTTGATTCAGCCGTCGCACAGCGTCGTGGATATCGTATACAATCCCTGGGAGACGCCTCTGTTGCAGGCCGCGCGCCGCGCTGGCGCGCGAACGCAGAACGGGTTCGGCATGCTGGTGCATCAGGCCGGTGAAGCGCTCCGCATCTGGACCGGGAGCGCCCCGCCCCTGGACGCCATGCGCCGCGCCGGCGAACAATTCATCAGGGGCGCCTGAACCGGCGTTTATTCTCCCGAAAGAGGGTATCGACTCAACCCGCCATGTTTACCAACCCGAAAAAGCTGGGCCAGCTTCTGGTCAAGAAAGCGCTTATCACACCCGCGCAGCTTGGCGAGGCCATGCAGAACAGCAATGTGCAGGGCAACGGCGATCTGGACCAATATCTCATTGAGCACGGCTATGTGGCCGAAAAGGACATTCTCAAGGTCGAGAGCGAGCAGATAGGCGTGTCCTTCATGGACCTGTCCGAGGCCGAGGCCGACCCCAAGATTATTAAAACCATCCCGCGCCACATTGCGGAAAAATACAAAGTTGTGGTTATCAACCGGGACGAAAAAGAACGCAAAATCGTTCTGGCCATGTCCAACCCGCTCAATATTTTCGCGATCGACGATATCAAGGTGCTGACCAACAGCGCGGTGTCGCCCGTGCTCGCGTCCGAGGCGGACATTGTGCAGATGATCGCCGCCGGGTACACGCAGCTCGATTCAGCTTCCGACATTCTGGATGACATGCACGTTGAAGCAGACCAGGAAATGAAGGCCGTGGAGGACGAGGAAAACCTGTCCACCAATGAGCTGGCCGCGGCAGCCGACGAAGCGCCCATCATCAAGCTTTCCAATTCCATCATCATGCAGGCCGTCAAGGACGGGGCCAGCGACATTCACGTGGAGCCCGGCAAAACCTCGGTGCGCATCAGGTTCCGTATCGACGGCGTGCTGCACGAGGAAATGAAATTTCCGCGCAAGCTGCACGCCGCGCTCACATCGCGCTTCAAGCTATTGGCCAAACTCGATATCGCCGAGCGGCGCGTGCCCCAGGACGGCCGCATCCCCCTGCGCGTGGAAGGCCGCGAGATCGACCTGCGTGTGGCAACGCTTCCCACGGTCTGGGGCGAAAAAATCACCATGCGCATCCTGGACAAGAGCAGCGTGCTCATCGGCATCGAGCGCCTGGGCTTCGAGTCCGATGATATGGCGAAATTTGAAAAGCTCATTCAAAAGCCTTACGGCATTATCTTTGTCACAGGCCCCACGGGCTGCGGCAAAACCACAACGCTTTACGCCGTGCTTAACGAACTGAACCAGATCGACAGGAACATCATCAGTATCGAGGATCCCATTGAATACCAGTTGCCCGGCGTGTCCCAGGGCCAGGTGAACAACCGCGCGGGCATGACGTTCGCCGCGGCCCTCAAGAGCATGCTGCGCCAGGACCCCGACATCGTCATGGTGGGGGAGTTGCGCGACAAGGAAACCGCCACCACCGCGGTCCAGGCCTCGCTTACCGGCCACCTGGTGCTCGCCACCATCCACGCCAACGACACCGCCAGCACCATCACCCGCCTGTTCCATATGGGCGTGGAGCCGTTCCTGGTGTCTTCGTCCGTTGTCTGCGTGCTGGCCCAGCGCCTGGTGCGCAAGATTTGCCAGGAATGCAAGGATGACTACGTTCCGCCGCCCGAGTCCCTGGAGCGCCTGGGTATTCCGCCCGGCACCAAGCTCTACCGCGGCAAGGGCTGCGAATTCTGCCGCAACTCAGGGTATATGGGCCGTCTGGGCGTGTTTGAACTTCTGGAAATTGATGACGAAATGCGCATGCTCATCACCCAGGAGGCTTCGGCCCCGGAAATTCGCCGCAAGGCTCTGGAACTGGGCATGTACACCCTGCAGCAGGACGGTATCCGCAAGGTGCTCAACGGGCAGACCAGCATCGAAGAAGCCATGCGCGTGCTCTTCGATTCAGAATGATCCGCGCAAGGAAACAGTTGAGAAATGATTCGGCCGCACAACCGCGGCCCCGCACAGCGACAAGGGGAATTGACAACCATGGTAAAACCCGCCCAAAAGGCGCCCGCCGGCAAGCGCAAGCGCATCGGCGAATTGCTCGTGGCAAATGGGCTGCTCACCGAAGAGCAACTTGCGGACGCCCTGCTTGTTCAGCAGCGCTCACCCGAGCTGCTCGGCAAGATTCTCGTCAACCTCGGCTCGTGCACCGAGATGGATGTCCTCAAAATGCTCGCCCAGCAGATGGGCGTGCCTTTCGTGGATCTCAAACGCATCAAGATCGTTCCGGTCATCGCAAAATCCCTGCCTCCGCACGTGGCCCAGCGCCACAAGGTCATCCCCATCAGCAAGGATCGACAGAAAATCGTTCTGGCCATGGCCAACCCGCTCAACGTGTTCGCCATCGACGAGGTCAAGCTGGTCACCGGCCTGGCCGTGAGCCCGGTGCTGGCCCAGGAAGAGCAGGTGCTCAACGCCGTGCATGCCAACTACGGCGTGGACGAAAGCACGGCCAGGGCCATCGAGAGCCTCCAGAAAATGGGCGTGGACCCCAACGCCGTGGAAACCCTGGATGATGATGCGGACGATGACATCGCGCACACCAACGTCAAGCAACTCACCGAAGATACGCCCATCGTCAAGCTCGTTAACGCCATCATCGTGCAGGCCATTGAAGCCCGCGCTTCCGACATCCATATCGAACCCATGAAGGATAAAGTGCGTGTGCGCTACCGCGTGGACGGCGTTATGAGCGAAATCATGACCCCGCCCAAAAAGGTGCAGCCCGCGCTTTTGTCCCGCATCAAGGTGCTGGCCGAACTCAACATCGCCGAGCGCCGCAAGCCCCAGGACGGCCGCATTAATCTTCTGGTGGGCGGCAAAGAATTCGACTTCCGCGTGTCCACATACCCCACCCAGCACGGGGAAAAAATTGTGTTGCGTATTCTGGACAAGAGCAGCGTGCTCGTGGGCATCAACCGCCTCGGCTTCAGCACCGATGTGCAGCGTGTTTTTGAAGATCTCATTCACAGCCCCGTGGGCATGGTCCTGGTTACCGGGCCCACGGGCTCGGGCAAATCCACCAGCCTCTACTCCGTGCTCAACCAGCTCAACAGCGTGGGCACCCACATTCTCACCGTGGAAGACCCCGTGGAATACCAGCTTGAAGGCATCAACCAGGTCCAGGTCAACCCCCAGGCCGGGGTCATGTTCGCCAGCACCCTGCGTTCGTTTTTGCGTAACGATCCGGATATCATCATGGTGGGTGAAACGCGCGACAAGGAAACCGCGGAGATCGCCATCCAGGCCGCGCTCACCGGCCACCTCGTGTTTTCCACCCTGCACACCAACGACGCCCCGTCCGCGGCCACCCGCCTCATCGACATGGGCATCGAGCCTTTCCTCGTGGCTTCGTCCCTCATCGGCGTGCTCGCCCAGCGCCTCACCCGCGTACTCTGTCCCGAGTGTAAGGAACCCTACAAGCCGCCAGACGAGGAGCTGCGCTCCCTGGGCCTCACCCCTGAAGAGGGCAGCGGCCTCACCTTCTACAAGCCCATGGGCTGTGAGTTCTGCGAGTATCGCGGGTACCGCGGTCGCATCGGCATCTTCGAACTCATGCTCGCCGACGACCAGATGAAAGACCTCATCGTGCGCAAAACCAGCTCGGTCAAGCTGCGCGAAATCGCCATCAAAACCGGCATGCAGACCCTGCAGCAGGACGCCATTAAAAAAATCATCCAGGGCATCACATCGGTCGAAGAAGCCCTGCGCGTGGTCTACGTGGCGTAAGTGCGCCCGGTTTTTCATAGCCCCGCCATGATGCCTGGATGCCGGGTTTCCCACAAACCTGCTCATGGCATTGTATTTATGGATGGTTCCATTCGATTGTTGAACACAGGCCTGTGCACCGGGAACTTTCCGTCTGCGGCGTGGTATGTATTGTAAATTGCAGACTCGGAGCCCGAACCATGCCCATCCCTGGAAACCTTCTCACAACCGCCATGGCGGTTATGCCGCACACGGATCCGGACGCGGCCCTGGACCTGGCCTTGTCCCTGGATATCCCTTTCTGGCCCCAGTTGCCCAACTTCAGCTATTACGAGGATATGTACGTGCAGGCCGCCGAGAACTTCCCCGGCATTGTCCTCGATGTGGAACAGCGCAAACTGGGCTTTTCCATGGACAAATTTATCGCCGAACTCGAAGAAACCATGGCCCATTACGAGGATCCGCCGTATTTTGATGTGAGCGAGGATTATTCCTCGGTATACCACAAATTCCTGGCCATGGACCTCAGCGCGCGGCCCGCGATCCGCGGCCAGCTCGAGGGCCCCATCAGTTTCGGGTTCAATGTCCTGGACCAGGGCGGCCGGCCCATTCTGTTTGACGACTCGGTGCGATCCTTCATGTTCGAGTTCATGGCCAAGCGCATCAACGTGCAGCTCGGACGGCTCAAGGCCATGAATCCCAATGCGTTCATGTTCGTGGACGAACCGGGACTCCAGTACCTGTTCTCGTCCATGGCCGGGTACAACGAGACCCAGGCCAGGGATGAGCTGGACCTGTTTTTCTCCATGGTGGACCGGCCGTGCGGCATCCACTTGTGCGGCAACCCGGACTGGGATTTCCTGCTCGGCCTCAACCTTGACATCGTGTCCATGGACATCTACACCAACGCCGAAGTGTTTGCCGCGTACGCGCCGTCCGTGAAGCGGTTTCTGGCCAGGGGCGGAACCATTGTGTGGGGCATCGTGCCCACGGGTTTCGAAGCGTTCGGCAAAGAGGACCTGAATTCCCTTGCCGCGCAATTGGAAACCGTGTGGTCGGTTCTGGGCAGCCGCGGCGTGGATATTCCGCAGATGCTGAACAGCAGCCTCATTTCCCCGGCAACCTGCTGCCTGGTGAACCCGGACCGGGAGAAAACCGTGGAAAAAGCCTTCGCATTCGTGCGCGAGCTGTCCGCCATGCTGCGGGCCAAACACGATCTGTAGCCGCACGCCGCCTGCATGGCAACTCCCGCTTTGATTTCTAATTTGCTATAATACCGATCGAACGCTGAATATAAAGGAGACACCTTTCATGGCTCTTCCCAAAATTTTCAAGGCTTATGACATCCGCGGCACGGTGCCGGACCAGTTGAACGAAGAACTCGCGTACGATATCGGGCGCGCGTTTGTGACATTTTTGAAGTGCAGGCAGGTTGTGGTTGGGCGCGATGTGCGCGCCACGTCCGACGCCATGTTCGCGGCCCTGGCGCGCGGCATCAATGACCTGGGCGCGGATGTGCTGGACATCGGCCAGAGCGATACGCCCATGCTTTATTTTGCGGCCCACGACAAGCCCGCGGCCATTATGATTACCGCCTCGCATAATCCGCCCGAATATAACGGGTTCAAGATGTGCCGCGAAAACGCCATCCCCATCAGCGGGGACACGGGCATCAAGGACATGGAGTCCATCGCTGCCAGCGGCGCATTCGACCCGCCCGCCGCGCAAAAGGGTGCTATTCGGAAACTGGACATCAAAAAGGAGTTTGTCGCCTACCAGCAGAAGGCCGCAACATTCGGCGGGGATAAAAAACTCAAAGTGGTCATCGATACGGCCAATGGCGCGGGCTCGCTCACCTATCCCGACATTTTCAAAGGACTGGACTGCGACATGGTCCCCCTGTTCATGGAGCCGGACGGCGCGTTCCCCAACCATGAGGCCAACCCGCTTCTTGAGGAAAACCTCGTGGATTTGAAAAAGAAAGTCGTGGACGTGGGCGCGGACCTGGGCGCGGCCATTGACGGGGACGCGGACCGCTGCATGTTCGTGGACGCACAGGGCAACACCCTGCGCGCGGACGTGATCGGAACCATCGTGGCCCTGGAAATTTTGAAGCACAATCCCGGCGCAACTTTCCTCTACGACCTGCGCAGCACGCGCGCGTTTCCCCTGGATGTGGAGGCCGGCGGCGGCAAGGCGGTTCAGTGCCGCGTGGGCCACGCATTCATCAAAAACCAGATGCGCGAGCACAACGCCATCTTCGCATGCGAACTCAGCGGCCATTTTTATTTCCGCGATCATTACTTCACGGAAAGCTCGGCCATGGCCCTGATCCGCATCATGAACCTCATGCACGAGACCGGCAAAACCCTTGCCGAGCTGGCCGCGCCCGCGCAGCGCCTGGCGCACAGCGGCGAAATTAATTTCAAAGTCGAGGACAAAGACGGCGTGCTTAAACGCCTCGAGGAAAAATTCGGGGCAGGCGGCGCAGTCAGCCACATGGACGGGCTCAGCGTGGAGTTCGACAACTGGTGGTTCAATGTGCGCGCCAGCAACACCGAACCCTTCCTGCGCCTCAACCTTGAAGCCCCAACACCCGATGAGACCGACAAGCACAAGCAGGAAATCGTAAAGATTATTGAACAGGGCTGATTTATAGTTCACGGCATCAGCAACGTTTTTAACCACTCGAGGAACCCTTTGGAAATTGGGTTCCTTTTTTATTTCTAAAACGTTCTGACGGCGATGGCCCGGCACTTTGTGTGCCCGGCCATCGCCGCATTGAACATTAGGGCAGCTCTTTTATATGAGCGCGGATCAATTTGTGTGATATTGCTGAAAAACGGGTAAATAGTAAGTGGGCGGGAGAGAGGGAGACCGGGCGCCACGGCCAATGGGAGGTGAGTCCGGATGAAACTCAGGAAGCGCACACACAGCATCTCACCGGCCCGAACCATTGGGATGATCCTGGCAGCGGCCGCGGTATGCATGACAGCAACCGCGGCTTTTGCACTTTCCGGGGCCGGGCACGCCACGGAGCCTGTGCGCGCGGCCACGATAGACCTTGGCCGCGGGCGCGCCCTGCATGTGGTGTCCATTGATATGGCCGGGGGCAGGGTGGAAATCGACTCGGCGGGTGCGGATGCGCGATATGGAACCGTGGACACATTCGGCAGCCTGGTGCGCGGCAGCGGCGCTCTGGCCGCCATCAACGGGTGCTTTTTCGACCTCAACACCGGCCGCCTGGTGGGGCATATCTGGCACAATGGCGAGCAGCGCGTGCGCGGCGCGTTCAGCGCGGCCCTGGCTGTGCGGCGCGACAACACTGCGGTCATTGCGCCGGTCAGGGATTTGGGCGATCCGCGCGATTACCGCGTGATTATCGCGTGCGTGGATATTCTCATCCGCAACGGGGAAATTCTTGTCAAAAGCAAAGAGGATCTCGTGCGCAACGGGCACAATCCGTCGCGGCGCAATGATATCTACAAGCCGGCGCGGTGGAGCGCGGTGGGCCTGGACCGCGGCGGGCAGGTGTACCTGCTCGCCAGTTCCGGGTCCATGACTCTGTACGAATTCACGCGCCAGGTGCGCGCGCGCACCGCGGTTACGGATTTGCTGGGACTGGACGGCGGCGCATCCAGCGGCTTATTCGCGAACGGCCTGTTCCTGGCCACGCCCGGGCGGCCCGTGCCGTCGATCATTGTGGCGCGTCCCGCGGGTGCGGGGCCGGTGGCGCTGCGGCGCTGACGGCATGTTACGCGTCGAAATTCAATTTGTCTCTGATAAAGTACGTGGGTTTTTCCTGTGATTCATAATATGTGCGCATCAGCAATTCCGCGATGAGCCCCATCATTATGAATTGAAAACCAAGGATGATTAAAAAAATGGAGAGCAGGATTTTTGGATTCTTGTGTACGAACACGCCGAAATGCTTGTCATACAGGGTCCATACTCCGAAAAATGCTCCGGCCACTGACAGGAAACCGCCCACGGAGCCGAAGAAATAAATGGGTTTTGTGAAATAGGCGCTGAGAAATTTGACCACGAACAGATCGAGCATGACTTTATAGATGCGCGAGAGGCCGTATTTGGATTTTCCGGCGGCGCGGGGGCGGTGGTTTACTTCTATTTCCGTGGTGCGCGCGCCCACCTGGTGCGCAAACAGGGGGATAAACCGGTGCATTTCACCGTACAGGCGCACATGGCGGATCACGTTGCGGCGGTACGCTTTGAGCGAGCACCCGAAGTCATGCAGATGCACGCCGCCAACCACGCTGATAATCCAGTTGGCCATGCGCGAGGGCAGGATTTTCGTGAGGTACGGGTCTTTGCGGCGGCGGCGCCAGCCGCTGACCACGTCAAACCCTTCGCCGATTTTTTCCATGAACAGCGGGATATCATGCGGGTCGTTTTGAAGGTCTGCGTCCATGGGGATGATGATGTCGCCCACGGCATTGTCCATGGCCGCGGAGATGGAGGCTGTCTGGCCGAAGTTGCGGGTGAAGAATATCACGCGCGCGCGGGGATCGGATGCGGCGATGGCGCGCAAAAGTTCAGGGCTGCGGTCCGTGCTGCCGTCGTCCACGTATACGATTTCACACGGGCGCTGCATGGAATCCAGCACCCCGGACAGCTCTTTATGAAATTTTTTTATATTTTCTTCTTCATTATAAACCGGCACCACGATGGACATGTCCAACCGGTTTCCGGCGTGTACGGTATCATTTGAATTCATGTCCGCTCCAAGCATGCGCGGCCGCGCCATGGGCCGCATGTTGCTATCAATATCCGCGCCTCCGCGCGATTTTGACCCGCCCGCGCTTTGGAGGTGTTTGCCGGGCCGTCTTTACGATAATGCCCGCACAGTTTACCATATATCAGAAGCGGCCGCCGCGCGCCGTCAATGAAATCAGACTTGCCGGCAGGCACGCCTGTGATATATGCGACTCGCCCTGGTCTTTAATCCGTTCAGTTACAAAATTCACGAAGAGAATCTTCGCGTGGTGCAGAAGTATTTCGGCCTGTTTCCGCCGCTGAGCCTGGCGTGGGTGGCGGGCATTGCCGAGCGCGCCGGCCACGATGTGTGCCTGGTGGACGCCCGCACCCTGAATCTGTCCCGGGAACAGACCCTGGAGATTCTGCGCGAGTTCCGGCCCGACATGCTCGGGTTCATGATGACCACCTACATGTACCGCGAAACTCTGGGTTGGGCGGAATTTCTCAAAAAGCATCTCAAAGTGCCGGTGATTGTGGGGGGATACAACCTGCGCGTGTATCCGGCGCAGAGCGTGACCCCGGATACCGTGGATTTCGGCGTGCACCAGCAGGCCGTGCGCACGCTGCCCGAATTCCTCCAAGCGTTCGAGCAGGGCGGGGGCTATGCGGATGTGGAAGGGCTCATCTTCAAGCAGGACGGGAATGTGATTGTAAACCAGGATAATCGGATTGTGGATTTCAATGAGTTCCCGTTTCCGGCGCGGCACCTGCTGCCCAACGAGTTGTATGCCGAGTTCCCCACGGAGCGGAAAAATTTCACGGTCATGGTAACCAGCCTGGGGTGTCCCAAACAGTGTAATTTCTGTGAGGCGGGCGGTACGCCGTACTCGCCCCGCAGGCCCGAAATTGTGCTGGCCGAAATTGAGGAATGCGTGACCCGGCACGGCATCCGCGAAATTGATATTTTTGATTACGAGTTTCCCATCATCCGCAAACGCGCGCGGGAAATCTGCGAGGGCATTATCGCGCGCAACCTGGACGTGATCTGGGCGTGCCGCGCGCGCATCGACAGCGTGGACAGCGATCTGCTCGGCCTCATGCACCGCGCCGGCTGCCGGCGCATTTACTACGGCATCGAGTCCGGCAACCAGCAGATCCTGGATACCCTCAACAAGGGCATCACCCTGGACCAGATCCGCGCCACGATCCGCGCCACCCACGACGCCGGCATCCAGGCCCTGGGCTTTTTCCTCATCGGCGCCCCCGGGGAAACCCGCGCCACCGTGGAGCAGACCCTGCGCTTCGCCCGCGAACTGGACCTGGAATACGTGCAGTTTTCAAAACTCACGGCCAAGCCTTTGAGCAAATACTGGCGCGACCTGGTGGACAATTCAGGCTATGATTACTGGGCCGAGTACATTCTGGGCCGCACGCACGAGCAGGCCCTGCCGCGCCCCTGGGTGGATCTCACGAACGAGCAAATCGATGAGCTGTCGCTTTACGCGTACAAGAAGCATCACGGGGACCTGCGGTTCCTGCTCAAGCACACGCTGCGCGTGCGCTCGTTCGCCGAGTTCAAGCGCAAGCTCAATGCCTTTGTCGACATGTATTTCCGCCAGGAAGCCGTGGCCGAACAGTGGCTCAAGCAGGGGGGCGAGTTTTCCATCTATAATGAAAACCCGCGCGCGCTGCTGCAGCGCATGATCACCAGCGGGGCCGCGCGCCGCGCCTCGGCCCCGGCGCAGGACCCGGACCAGTAGAATCCTCCCCAGCAGGTATTATCTGTGCAGGGCCGCCATGGCGCATGCCGGCTTATGCTGCGCCGCAGCGGGTGGTTCCGCGCAAAGGTATGGGAGGGGAATTACAGCAGGTTTTTTTCGGCTTCGCTGATAAGGGAATCCAGTTTTTGGTGCGCCCCGGCAATTTGTTGCAGTAAATCGTCCGGCGGGGACGATTGGGCGGCCTGTTTTTTAAGGGCGCCTTCCATGGATATGCCGATGGCGCTGATGTCCGTGAATCCGGCCATGGCGGCGCTGCCGCCGATGGTGTGGAAGATGTGCACGGCCTGCTTGCGGGCATCCGCGTCCGCGGGATTCACGCGCAACGCGGCCACGGCCTGGTCCAGGCCGTCGCACAATTCCCTCAGTTCTTCCACTGCTATTTGTTTGAGTGAGTCCATTTCTTCTTCCGAGAAGAATCCGTCCAGATTGTTATGGTCCATGCTCCGGTTTTATTTCTCCAGTACGCTGCGGATTACGGTCATTACTTTTTTCGGCACAAAGGGTTTGAGGATGTAGTCCTCGGCGCCCGCCATCACACAGTCGAGAACTTTTTTCTTATCTCTGTTCGAGGAAATCATGATGACTTTGGCGCGGGGATTGATTGTGCGGATTTCCTGCAGAGCCTCGACGCCGTTCATGTTGACCATGGCGATGTCGCAGGTGACGAGGGTGGGGCGGGTTTCCCTGTAGATGGCCACGCCTTCGGCGCCGTCCTCGGCTTCGGCCACCACGCGAAGGCCCATCTTTTCGAGGATGAGGGCCATGGTTTTGCGTACGCTTTTGGAGTCGTCGATGATGAGCGCGGTGCGTGCGCGCTTGCCGGGGCGGCTGTGTTTGCCGCGCCCGCTTTCGTCGAATGTGGTCATGTACAGGCTGCGGTTTTCGCTGTCCCACTTGATGGCCGCGAACCCGGTTTCTTTGACCACGTTGTAGCGGGCGTCGCCCAGCAGGAGCGAGGCGCCCGGGTACAGGGTGTTTTCCACGTCGATGGATGCGAGCTGGTTGAAGATGCGCCCGTTGTTGATTTCGGTGATGTCGTCCTGCATCTGTTTTTGGATCTTGAGCAGTTTCATGGCCAGGCCGCGCAGTTCGCCGAGCTTGTCGAAGTCGCCGCTGGTATTTGAGATGAAGTCATAATTCTTTTTGACTTCGGCCATCTGTTTCTGCACCGAGCGCAGCTTGCCCATTGCGTCGAGGTATTGTTTCTGCACGTCGTAGCGGTAGCCGGCCTGGACGTATGTTTTCACGCTGGCTGTGGACCCGATGGATTTGGCGATCACACTGTCGAAGGCCAGGGTCTGGCCGCCCATGATTGCGCCTTCGCCGCTGAGGGCGATGACGCTGCCGTTGCAGCGCACGTCGCTGTTCATGATTGCGGTTTCCACCACCACGTCGCCTTCGGCTTCCACGATGCTGTTTTCGATGAACCGTGCGAAGATGCTGCCATCGGCTGTGACCCGTGTTTTGGCGCGCGTGAGAATGCCGCGGCGCACCACGACGTCGCCCCCGGCGTCCACGGTGGCGGCCTGCACTGTGTTTTCCACGATCACGTCGCCCGCGGCCTGCACCGTGAATCCGTCCAGGATGCTGCCGCGCACGGCCACCGTGCCCGCGAACGAGATGTTGCCGGTTTCGAAGTCCACGTCGCCTTCCACGATGAGCACCGGGTCCACGCGCAGCACGCCCCGGGATACAATGGGCGCGCCGTCGATGTCGGCCATGAAGTCCAGCCCGTTCTGGGATACGGCTACGTTGGCGCCGGCCTGCATGGTCACGTCCATGCCCCATTCTCCGGGCAGTTTCTGGCCGTACACCGTAACGCCTTCCTCGCCCTGGGTGGCGGGAATCTTGCGCGCGATAACCTGGCCTTTTTTCACGCTGGCGATGCGGCCCACGCTGCGAAAATCGAAGCTGTCCAGGGACGCGGACAGCTCGTCTTCCAGGGCGGCGCGCGCGTCGGCTTCGAACAGGAACTCGATGCGGGCGTCATCGCCCAGGGAGAATGGGCGGCCCGCGGCCACGATCAGGGTGTGGTCGTAAAGGTCCATGTTTTCGAGGAACACGCTGAGTTTTTCCGTGTCCTTGATGCCATAGGTGACGTGGTGCGCGGCCAGGCTGCCGCGGATGTCGCCCAGATCGATGTCGCCATTTTTGACATTGTTGTTTACGTGCAGATAGGCCGTGATATGGTCCCGGGACACGTTGATGCGGAGTCGCGGATCCTTTTCCATCAGTTCCTTGGCTGTGGGCGTCATGCGGCGGCTGTCCTAAGGATGAATTTTTTCCGGCTTTACTTGTTGCTCGGTCCTATTATACTATCGGTTGTCCGGCGTGTAAATGAGTGCTGCGACGGGACTTTCCCGGCCCCGTCCGCATTGGCCCGGAAAACGGCAGAGGATTTCAACCATGACATTGAACCCGCTGTGCGCCCGCTGCGTGCGGGACTGCAAACAGCACGAATCCGTGCGCGTGGTTTCGTGCCCGGCGTTCGCGGCGTCCGACAAGAACCTGGAGCTTTTCGATTTGAAGGGCAATATCCGGGCGCGGGCCATGAATGCAAAGCCCCGGGCCGCGAAGAATTCCTCCTCCAAACCCGACCCCACAGGAATTGAATTCCCGGAATAGTGTATTATTAACCTATATATGGAATGCGCGCGCGTGCGGCGTGGAAAGGATGCGGCCCTCCCATGGCCGATGTAAAACACCCGGTGGTGCTGCTGGACATTGACGGGCTCAAGAGGGAGCTGTTTTACAACATGCTCTCGGACGGGCGCCTGCCCGCGTTCTCGCGCCTGGTGGGCGGCGGCGCATGGGTGCGCCAGGGCGTCACCGTGATTCCGTCCGAAACCCTGCCCGCGCAGACTTCCCTGTTCACGGGCATGCATGTCAGGAATCACGGCATAGTGAGCAACGGGTGGCTGGACCGCGCGGCCCAGCCCCCTGACCTGATCGACTTCGCAAAGCCCGGGGCCGCGGCCATGGTTTACGGATACCGCCTTGTGGGCCTGCCCACGCTTTTGTTGCCCAATGGGGACGCGCGGGGCCTCATCAACCAGGCCATGTACCCGGGCGCCTCTACAATATACGAACGCGCGGCCCTGGCCGGACTGCGCAGCACCGTCATATTCAGCCAGATCAGCCGCGGCGCCGCGCACTGGGTGCGCCCCTCGCGCGCGGACATGGTTTATTTCGCGCTCAGCACAAAGGCCAGGCTTGATTTCGCGCGCCTGGACCGCAAGACCTGGGCCATCACAGAGAAAACGTTGAAGCAGCACGGCCTTCCGGATCTGCTCACCATCTATTTCTGCGGGCTCGACGCCTGGGGCCACCACACCACGGCGCAGGGACAGGATATTTACCTGGAGCGCGTGCTGGAGCCGATCATGGACAAGCTCGCGCGCCTGTTCGAAAGCCGCGGCTGGCTGGACACCGCCCGGTTTGTGCTCTGCTCGGATCACGGCCATTCGTGGCTGGGCCGCAAACACCGGATTGACGAGGGCATGCTCGCAGGCGCGCTCGAGGGCTGCGGCCGCACCGCCGCAATCCACGCGCCCCTGCCGCCCCACGCCGACGCTTATATCAACATCATCGGCGGGTGCGCGCAAGTGCATCTCAAAAGCCACGGCGCGCAGCACTGGTCCGAGCCCCCGCACCTGGAGCGCGACCTGCTGCCCGCGGCGCGCGCTTTGGCCGCCCTGGGCGCGTCCGGCAGTGCGCAAACCCCGGGCAAGCCGCGCCGCGCCTTGGCTCTCATTCTCGTGCGCCCGTCCCTGGACCAGGGGTACTTCGTGTTCCGCGACAACCAACTCGTGCCCGCGGAAAAATATTTCTGGGACAAGCTCGACAGGTTTCCCAACGCGTACCAGAACATCTACGGCCTGAACTGCCCGCGCAGCGGCGACATCGTGCTGTTCAGCGATTTCGAGAGCGGATATTATTTTTGCGACGAGCATGTGCCGCGCAGCCACGGCAGCCTGTGCCCGGATGACATGAGCATTCCCATCATCTTTTCCGGGCCCGGAATTCCGCACCGCATCATGGACCGCGCCGGCATCATCGACATCGCGCCTACAATTTTGACGCTGCTGGGCGCGGACCCCGCCGGGTGCGACGGACGCGCCCTGCGCGTTACGGACGGCAGCGCATGACCGCGCCCATGCCGCCCCTGGATGAAAACGCCGCGGCTTTCCGATAGAATATGCCCATGGACGAACCGGAAATCCGCACACCTGGCACCTTTTCCCTTGCCAACACATTGATGGCCGCGGCGCGCACCGTGCTGTTCGCCGTGCTCACGGCCAGCGTGCTCATTGTGATTTTCGGCAGCCAGAACGTTCGCATCGGGTTTCTGGATCTGAAATTATCCATACGCCCCATGCTGCGCGCGCCCGGCGTCACCGAGGTCGTGTTCCGCCCCCTGGGCAGCGTGTCCGCCAACACGCATAAATTCCCAGCGCGGCTCACACTGTCCGTGGAAGAAATCGACGAAGACACCATTGTGGACCTGGCGAGCGGGCGGCTCACTTATCAGCAACTCGCGGCCCAGGCCCTGGAAAAAAGCGGCCCGTTTTTCAAAGCGTTCGCCATCAAAATTCTGGCGCTGGGCGTGCTCGGCGGCGTGCTCGGGGCTGTACTCTCGTTTTTGTTCGTGCCCGGCGGGCGCGGCGGCCTGCTGGCCGTGTTTCTGAAACGCTTTGTGCTGGGCACTGTGCTGGGCGGCGGCCTCACGGGCCTGGCCGTTTCGGGCGGGCTCATGTATTTTACGTTCTTTTCCTTTAATCCGTCCGCGTTCCGCAACCCGCGCTATGAGGGCCTCGTGGCCCGCGCGCCCGAGCTTGCGACCATGGTTCAGAAGGGCATCAAATCGTCCGACGCCCTGGCGGACCAGATGTTCGTGCTGTCGCGCAACATGTCCGAATTCTTCCTCAAGCTCAACCGGATTCGGGAAACATCGCGCATGGATGGCGCGCGCATCCGCATCCTGCACGTTTCCGACATGCACAACAACCCCCTGGCCGTGGCCATCATGAGGGCGCTCATCATCACCCTCAAGCCCGATGTGATTCTGGATACCGGGGACCTCACGGACCACGGGTCGCCCGAGGAACTCGAGTTCATCGGCGGCATCCGCGATTTTAAAGTTCCCTATTATGCGATCACCGGAAACCACGATTCCGTGGAAGTGGAGCAGCGCCTGACCCGGGAATTTGGAATAAAAGTGCTGGAGGGGGACGAGGCAACCGTGAAGGGGCTGCGCATCATGGGGTTCGGCGATCCCAAGGCCAGCGAGCATTTCCCCAAAACCGCGGTCATGGACATGCCGGGCCTGCACGTGCTGGCGCGGCGCGCAAAGGAGCGCATCCAGGGCATGAAGCGCAAGCCGCACGTGCTCATGATCCACGACCCCGTGGCGTCCAGACAGCTTTTGGGCATGGCGCCTCTGATCCTCTCGGGGCACACCCACAACGCCCTGATTCAGAACAGAAAAGGATCGGTGTACGTGAACGCCGGCACCACGGGCGCGTCCGGAGTGCGTTATTTCAAAAACAACGTGAAGCCGTTCTACTCCATGGCCGTGATCGACATTACCCTGGGCATTGAAATGAAAGTGGACCGCGTGACCATGCTGTACCTGGACAAACTTGAGAATGATTTCGGACTGTATACCAAGCAGTTTGATTAAGGCGCATTATCCGTATCTCGCGGGGAATCAATCATGAACGGCATGCTTGCGGCGCGCCGCAATCGCCGCCGAAGGGAATGCAGCGTGTGGCGCGGTTTTTAATCATCAATTACGAGTATCCGCCCCTTGGGGGCGGCGCGGGCACAGCCACGCGCGAGACCGCGCGCGCCCTGGTGCGCCAGGGCCACGCCGCGGCTGTTATCACCACACAGTTCCGCGGCCAGCCAGCGCGCGAGGACGACGCGGGCGTGCAGGTGTTCCGCGTGTCCGCGCGGCGGCGCGTGCAGAGCACCAGCACGCCCGCGGAAATGCTTTCATTTCTGCTCAGCGCCCTGCGCCGCGCGCCCGCAATCGCCCGCGCGTTCCGGCCCCATGCCGTGGTGTGTTATTTTTCCATCCCCAGCGGCGTGGCCGGGCTGTGGCTTAAAAAGCGGCTCGGCCTGCCGTATGTGGTGTCGTTGCGCGGCGGCGATGTGCCCGGGTTTCTGCCCGGGGCCATGGCCACCACGCACCGGCTCACCCTGCCGCTCACCCGCCTGGTGTGGCGCAGTGCGGCCGCAGTCACCGCGAATTCCCGGAACCTCAGGCAACTGGCCCTGCGCACCATGCCCGGCCTGGACATCCCCGTGATCCCGAACGGGGTGGACACCGCTCGGTTTTCCCCAATTGTGAACAAGCAATTTGAAGGCGCAGCCAGCACAGGATTGTTCGTGGGCCGGCTCAACGAGCAGAAGGGGCTGGACATCCTCATCCGCGCCCTGGGAAGCATGCGCGGCGATCTGGCCCCGGCGTTTCGCATGATACTCGTGGGCGGCGGGCCCGAAGAAGCGCGCCTCAAAGAACTTGCGGCCAAGCGCCAGGTCGCGCCGTTTCTGGATTTCAGGGGATGGGTGACTCCGGAGAGTATTGCGGACGCGTACCGGGCCGCGGATTTTTTTGTGCTGCCCTCGCGCGACGAAGGCATGCCCAACGTGGCCCTCGAAGCCCTGGCCAGCGGCCTGCCCGTGATCATGACGGATATCCCGGGCAGCGACGCCCTGGTGCGAAATGGAGAAAACGGCTGGCTCGTATCGCGCGCGCCCGGCGGCGGCCCCGATGAAGCCGGTCTGGCCCACGCTTTGAATACAATGATTCATGCGGGCCCGGACACGCGCCGCAGCATGAGCGCCGCAGCGCGCGCGCGCGCAGAAACTTTTTCGTGGGACGCCGCGGCGCACAGCCTGGCAGCGCTTTGCGTGCCGGAGATTTGAATGGCAGGCGATCCGCCTGTTTTTAGAATATGGTTAAGTCGCGCGCGCGCGGCGCGATATTATACACAGGGACCAATTGACGCTATGAAAGTTCTTTTTATCAATCCACCGTGGTACCGGCTCCAGGGGCTTATGTCCACATATCCCCCCATGGGTTCGCTTTACATCGCAGCAGGCCTGGAAAAAGCGGGGTTCGCGTGCACCGTATGGAACGGGGATTATACAAGCAAGCCCGTTCGGGTTTCCGAGGGTTCCTCCGCAACCACCACTGCGGATATGACGCGCAAGTTCAAAGAGTACCAGGCCCTTCTCAATAACCTGGACCGGCCCATCTGGCAGGAAGTCAAATCGGTCATTGCGGATGAAAAGCCCGATGTGGTGGGTCTGGCCGCGTACACCACCTCGGTGCGATCCGTCATCAACACCGCGGTTCTGGCGCGTCAGGTGAACCCGGAATGCAAAATCGTTTGCGGCGGCCCCCACGCCACAGTGCAGCCCGAGGATTTTTTTACAGAAGATTCGCCCGTGGATTATGTGATCCGGGGTGAAGGGGAAACGGCCATGCTGCGCCTTATGGAGGCGCTGCGCGGCCACGGCGATCTGTCGGCGGTTCCGGGCCTGGTGTACAGAGACGCAGATGCGTTGAAGTACAACGAGCGCGCGGAATGCTATGAGGACACATCGAAACTGCCCATGCCGGCCAAGCACCTGATGCGGCATGCGGATCGCCTGCCAGCCGTGTGTTTTCAGCCCATTTTCTCATCGCGCGGCTGCCCCGCAAAATGCATCTACTGCAGCTCGCACCACACGTTCGGGCGCAAGCCCCGCGCAGTTCCCGTGGACACGGTTGTCCGGGAAATCGAGTACCTCAAGAAGAACTTCAATGTGCACCACTTTTTCATTTGTGATGATACCTTTGGCAGCGAGCGCGGGCACACCATGGCCCTGCTCGATGAAATCATCAAGCGCAGGCTCAACATCACCTGGGGCTGCCAGACCCGCGGCGAAAAGCTCACCGAGGACCTGGTGCGCATGATGAAAAAGGCCGGCTGCACCCAGGTGTCCATCGGTGTGGAAACCGGGTCCCCGCGCATCCGCAAACTCATAAAAAAAGGCAACACCAACGAGGATGTGGAGCGGGGCGTTGAGATTCTGAAAAAATACCGCATAGAAGTGGCCACGTTCTTCATGTTCGGGTTCCCAACGGAAACCCGCGAGGATATCGAGCAGACGGTCGCATTCATGAAAAAACTCGATCCCTACACCGCGCACTGCAACATCGCAACACCCGACCCGGGCACCGAATTCATGGACCTGGTGCAGGCGCAGAATCTCATGCCCGCGCACATCACCGACTGGAGCATGCACTACCACCAGAGCCCTGACATGTTCATCACCGACCAGTTCTCCGCGGAAGAAAAACTCGCACTCATCACCGAACTGCAGCAGATATTCGATACGCACAACAAGCGCAAGGCCCGGCTGGACCTGTTCAAAAGGGCGCCGCTTTATTTCCGCATCATATGGAAGCAGAAGCTTTACAAGCACCCCGCGTACCTGCTGGGCAAGCTGCGGGACCTCACCTGAGGCGCCCCGCGCACACGAATCGACGACACCATGGGATTGCGCGAACGATGGAATGAAGTGGCGGCGGACACTGCGGGCACGCCCGCGTACTGGAGCCTGACCGCCACGAACGCGGGCATGCGCCGCGTGATGGAGCCTTTGCTGGCTTCCCTCGATCCGGGCCTTGTGCTGGACACCGGCGCCGGGGCTCTGGCATTCCGCCAGTTCATCACCGGCCGTTCAGGCCTGCATTACCTGGCCTGCGACCTGGCGCACACGCACCCGGATTTGAACTTTGTTGCCGACGGCACGAACCTGCCCGTGCGCACCGGCGCCGCGCAAACCGTGATTTGCTCCGCTGTCATCGAACATGTTCCCGATACACAGGCCCTGCTCAATGAACTGCGCCGCGTGCTGGCGCCAGGCGGCTTCCTGCTCATGACCGTGCCCCACGTGCACTATATTCATGCCGAGCCGCACGATTATTACCGGTTCACGGAATTCGGGATCAGGCATGTGCTGGAACGCGCCGGGTTTGATGTGGTTTCCGTGGAATCCGTGGGCGGCCTCACGGCGCATCTGTCCACCCTGGCCTCATCGGCGTGGCTCGGGCTGTGCGCCAGGCCCCGCCTGCTGCGGGCCCTGGCCCTGGCCGCGAACAGGATCCTGGTGTCCCTGTGCTGCGCCCTGGACCGCCGCCTGGACCGCGCCGGCAAATACGCCATGGGTTATGTGGTGGCGGCGCATCCCTCACGCCGGGAGCATGATTCATGAACAACATCGGCCTGTTCGGCCCTTTTGACTTGTCGCGCCGCGACGGCAACACCATCCGCATCCTCATGCAGGCCCGCGGCCTCATGGAAAACGGGTTTTCCAATGTCACTGTGTTTGCGTATGGAACGTGTGACAAGACGCCCGTGCCCCAGCGCAGGGTGGGAGACCGCCTGTTCCCTAAAAAATTTCCATTTCGCCAGAAGTTGCCCCGGCTGGGCGTGGATCTCGTGCATGCGCACCATTACCACGGGGCCATGCTCGTGCGCGAACCCGTTATTGTGGATATGCCCAGTTTTACCACCTTGCAGACCAATGCCATGTACCAGCACGTGGGCACGGCCTTCAAAAGGTTCGCCATGCGCCGCGTGTTCAACCCCCTGGTGCAAACGCCCATAGAGGCCGGGATCATCCGCAATGCGCGCCATGTGATCGCGGCGTCCGAAAACATCCGCCGCCACATCCTGGAAACCATTCCCGGAGTCGCAACCCCAATTACTGTTGTTACCAACACGATTGATCCCAGGGCCTATGAGCCCGCGCAGCACAGCGGCCTGCGCGTGGGCTTGTCCTCCTCCAATTTTACCGATACCATTGATTTGGGCTGCCTGGATTTCGCCATGCAGGTGGCGGACAGGCTTCCGGATGTGGAGTTCCTGATTGCCGGGCCCATGAGCGCGGAGCAGGGCGCGGCCCTTGCGGCCAGGCCAAACATGAAACCGCTCGGCCTCCTGGGATTCAATGACTACCGCACGTTTATGCAAAGTATTTCCGTGTTCCTCATGCCGTATGGCTTTTATGATTACGGAGGGTCCAAATTCAAGCTGCTGGAAGCCGGGGCGTGCGGGCTGGCCGTGGCCTCCACCACCGGAGGCGCCATCGGGTTTGAACCGGAAGACGTGTTGCTCATCGAAGACGAGCCCGAGGCCCTGGCCGAGCGTATCAGCGCCCTGCGCGACCCGGCCCTGCGCCGCGAACACGGCATGGCCCTGCGCCGTGAAATTGAAGCCAGGCACGATTACCTCAAAGAGTCTTTGAAACTCATCGAGATCTACGGGAAGGCGCTGTCGTGAAAATCGGATTTCTCAACCCCCCCCGCGTCATGGAACGCATTTCGGATGATTTCGCCATCACGTTTAACGTGTCGCGTTTCAGCCGCGGCGTGGATATTTCCTATGGCGTGACGCCGCCCACCGAACTGGCGACTCTGGCCGCCGTGGTGGCCGGCAAACACGAGGTCGTGTTCTGCGACGCCAACGCCCTGAACCTGTACCCCGGCGAAGTGTGCGAATGGATCCGGCGCGAAAGCCCCGATTTTCTGATCGTGCGCAGCGGCGACGCCACGCTCACAGGCGACGCGGTGTTCTATCATTACGCCGAAGCCATGGGTGTGCGCGCGGTCTTGTGGGAAGACACGCTTAATCCGCTTTATTCGGATCGCCTCATGCGGGATTTCCATCTCAAGCGCGTGCTTTACGGCGAACCCGAGCGCAGGATTTTCGACATCCTGGACGGGGCCGAGGGCGCTGTGGGCGGCGACATCCTCGAAGACATGGACAGCCTGCCCCAGCCGCTCATGGATGTGCTGCCCATGGATCGCTATGTCAAGGAAGGCAAGCGCACCTGGTTTTCCTTCCTGCAGCGCGGGTGCGGGTGGGGCCAGTGCTCGTTCTGCCTCATCGCCCCGTCCGACATTACGCATCGCATGCGCAGCATCGGCCATATCCGCGAGGAACTGGACATGCTCAAAGCCCGCGGCATCCAGAGCATTTATTTCTGGGACCCGCAAATCAACCCCAGCCGCGAGCGTGTGCTCGAGCTTTGTGAGCTTTTCTCCCAGTACCCGTTCCGGTGGGAAGCCTGGGCGCGCGTGGATGTCATGGACCAGGAACTGGCCGCGGCCATGAAGCGCAGCGGCTGCTTCCGCCTGCACCTGGGTCTTGAGAACGGAGACAACCGGGTTCTGGCGAGCCTGTGCAAGGGAACCAACACGGACATGATCCGGCGCGCATTCCGTGTGCTGCGCCGCCACGGCATCGAGCGCGCCGCCTACCTGTGCATGGGCACGCCCGAAGAGTCCGAGGACAGTTTCCGCAGAACCATCGCGCTTATCAGGGAAATCAAACCCTCCACCATCGTGCCCGCCAGCTACCGGCCGTTCCCCAATGTGCCCCTCACGGAAACAGCGCAGAAATGCGGCATGCTTGTGCAGGATCACTACGACTTGTCCATCCGCGGCGACTCATTCGGAACCGCCACGGTCACGCGCACCAAGCACATGACCGCCGAGGAAGTGGCCCATTGGATGGGGCGCATCCACAAGCTGTCCACACGCATCGCACTGCGTTCTTATCTCTTGAAACCGTCCGTGTGGAAACCCTTCGCCCACATCTTCCTGGTGCGCACAATCCGCAGCCTGCTCATCGGGCGCCGCAAGCGCAGTGAGTGACACTTTGCGGTGCAGCCATTACACTGAGACCAAATGAAAGTTAACCAGAGAGCCATCCGCGCGGGTTTACGCACATTGCTGAAACGCAACGGTTTCGGCGATGCGCCCATTCACCTGCAGATTGAGCCCACAAGTTACTGCAATTACCGCTGCCTCATGTGCGACCACCGCCGCGCCATTCCCAGCCCGTCGCACATGCCTGTTGAAAAATTCCGCGGCATCATTGAGCGCGTCAAGCCGTTTTTCGTCACCCTCAGCGGCTACGGCGAACCCCTGCTGCACCCGGACCTGCCCGAAATGATTCGCATTGTAAAATGCGCGGGGGCGGGGGTGAATACAACGACCAACGGGTTCCTCCTGGGCCGCCGCGCGCACGAACTTGCGGACACGGGGCTCGACACAATTAATATTTCCCTGGACGCGGCCACCGCGGACAATTACCGGCGCATCAGGCGCAACGATCATTTTGAAAAGGTCATCCGCAACATTGGCGCCATGCGCAAAGCGCGCGGTGCGCGCCTTGACCCGCAGGTGCGCGGAACCTTCGTGATCCAGCAGCACAATCTGGATGAAATCGTCCCGTTTCTGGATTTGGCTGTAAAAATCGAACTCGACGCTGTATTGTTTCAACCCTTACTGCTGTTTGAAATGGATGAGGATTTGTACGGGGAACTGGCGCAAAGCGTGGACCACGCCGCCCTGCGCGCGGCCCTGGAGCAGGCCCGCGCACGCGCTGCGGACCTGCGCCTGCCCAACAACCTGGGACGCCTGTTGCAGAATCTGGATGATTTCCTGTCCGTTCAATACCGTAAGCAGGAACGTCCCGAACTGCTGCGGCGCTGCGCCAAACCCTGGTTCAGCGCATACATATCCGTGGAGGGCGACCTGCGGCCCTGCTGCAGTTTCGCCCCTATCGACATGCGTTTCAGCAATGTGTTTGAAGAGGATATCGTGGCGGGCTTAAACAGTGACAAGGCCAAAGCGTTTCGTCGGGGTCTTAAAAGAGGCTGCTCGCCGCACTGGCTATGTTCGCGGTGTGTGCCCGAGAGTCTGGGCGATTTATTGCGCACATCTTCTTTTTAAGACGGAGTTTGCCCGTTCAAATTATTTTTTCTGAACACGAGGATAATAGGTGTTTGCCAGCGCAAGAGTTTGCCCAGGGCCGTGACCATGGGAACCAGGCCCAGGCGGCCGATTAATTGTACGATACGCTTCAAGCGCCTCAATTCCGCCCATTCCGAAAAATCGGCTGTGCGCAGGCGTGCGGCCCATATATTGAATCCCCAATCAACAATATGGATACAGTGCGCATGGGGGCGCAGCCAGCGTTTCATGCGGCCCTCGGTCACAAAGTTCAGGGTGTCCACATATTTGGGGGAGCGCCGGAATATTTTGACAAATAAACGGGCCATGGGCCGTGGCATGTGCGGAATCCAGGGAATACTGTAATGCCCTTCCCAGAAGGATCCGTAATTAGGGGCCAGAATAAAGGCCGTGCCCCCGGGGGCGAGCACGCGCACGGCTTCGGAAAGCATGCGCGCCGGGTCGTTCACGTGTTCCAGCACATTGAAGGAAAACACAGCATCAAACGTATTGTCTGCAAAGGGCAGGCATTCTCCCGGCGCATCCACCAGGGTGGGGCTCATGCCCATGGAGGCGAAGAACGCGCGCCCCAGGTTGATGTTCGCGGGGAATTCCTCATCCCCGGGCTCGACGCCCACGGCGTGCGCGCCGAAATCACGGGCCGCGCTCATGAGCTGCGCGCCGCAGCCCGCACCGATTTCCAGTACGCGCCTGCCGCGCAATCCGCCGTCTATGGCGTTGTTTACAAGGGTTAACTGCTCCCTGGCTCTTTCCAGGCTCATGAATTCGCGACAGATCCGTTCGCAGTCAGCGCCCGGAGGGAATACATCTTTGAAATATTCTGCGGTCACCCGCACGAATTCCCGGAAGGCTATTTCCAGGGACGTATCAGCGCGGGGAAACAGGGGGCCGCTGTTATGCGTCATTGGCTGCTCCCTGTATCGCGGGTTTCTCAAAAGCCATTTCCATCAGGTTTCCCCGGCGCAGGAGAATGTTCAGGCATTCCAAAGGGGCCACGGCTGCCAGAAGCAGGGGGTTGGTGTTGGATGGCGCGACCTTGCGCAAACGGCCGCCTGCGGCGTGGGACATCAGGATGCTGATATTCCATGCCATGGAGCCCATGGTGAACACATAGCGCAGGCCCGCGCGCCGGAACCCTGCTGATGTGCACAGCATTTCCAGGGTGTGCTGTGTGAAATGAAACAGGTGGCGCGGCAGGTGGTAGCCCCACCAGTAGGGGCCGAGCAGTGTGCGTTCTATGGCGCGGAGGTTTGGCACTTCCACAATAAGCATACCGCCCGGCTTGAGTATCCGGTGGATTTCCTTAAGCAGCCCGGGCGGATCCGAAACATGTTCAATCACGTGTGTGAGCGTCACGGCGTGGAAGTGCTCCGCAGGGTAATGCATGTCATGGAGCAGGCCGCAGTCCACATCAATGCCCGAACGCCGCACGGCCTCGGCAACCGCTGGATTGGGTTCCACGCCTTTGAGGTCCCAGTCCGTGCGCCAGGCCAGGTGCTTGAGCAACCCCCCGTCGCCGCAGCCCACATCCAGGAGGCGGATTTTCCGGCCTTTGAAATGGCGCTTGAGGCGTTTGCGGCGCGGCCCGTTCGTGCGGTTGTCAAATATCCGGGACAGGCCGCGCAGGGAGCCGGGCGCACAGTCCGCATACTGGTAGCAATGGTATGCGTCTGGATAAAACCGTTCAATGAGCTGGTCCATGCTCGGGTGCGGGCATGTGTAGCACAAACCGCAGCCGCCGCACTGAACAATGGTGAATGTATGTTCTGAAGGGATCTCGTAGTCAAACGACGTTGCGAATGGAATCCTCTGCGAGCTGCCGCAATGCACGCAGTCCGGGGTTTCCCAGTTCATGGCGGATTCGTGTGTTGTTGTCATTTTTCCCGATTGATTTCCAGCGTTTTTCGGCCAATGCTTTCAGGCTGTTTCGCTGTGTTCGGATCAAGCCGCGCCGCCGGTTTTCTGGGAAACGAATTCATTGCAGCCTGTGGGCACCTGCGGCGCAACGGTTCGGACGGTGCGGAATCCCAGGCCTTCTATGTACCGGGTGATTTCCTTTGTGGTTGCGTATTCATAAGGGTAGCCGCCCACCCAGTTGATCACGTCATAAAAGAAGTACATGCCGCGCTGCTGGCGCAGGAGGTTGCGGCGTGTTACCAGTGCTTTGGCAGTGAAAAGCACGCCTGTGAACAGGTATATCATCAGCAGTTTGATGAGGCGTGGAGACACATTGTAGGTTTTTTTAATGAGGCTCCAGGCCGGGGATGACCAGTGGCGGTTGTAAATGGCGAGCACCAGGGCGCCGCCGGGTTTGACCAGGCCCGCGGCATTGGCCATGGCCTGGTGCATGCTGCCCGTGTGGTGCAGGGATCCCCATGCGTAAACGATGTCCGCGGGCGCCAGGGTTTTATTTGCCTGTTCATCGAGCACGGACATCTGCAGGAACTGAGGTGCCGCGCCCGGTCCGGGGAACCGGTTGCTGTTGGCGCGGGCTGTTTCCACGCACTCGGGATCTATGTCCAGCCCGGTCACGGGCCCGGCCCCGAGCCGGGCGGCGGCGATGGAGAAAAGGCCGGACCCGGAACCCACGTGCAGAAAAGACAGTCCGGCAAGATCCGGCCGGCCCAATAAACCGCTCACGGATTCCTGCGCTGTTTGCACGGTGTTCCGGTCCAGGGCCGCCTGGGAAAAAGCTCTCCAGTTTTTGCCGAATTCGAACATGAAGCGGAGGTCCTTACAAAAGAGTCACAAATCCGGCCGGGCAAAAAGTGTCTGTGATGGCGGCCGGAGCAGCGTCAGGAAGTAATTATTCGGCAAATCCTTAAGTATTGTCAACGTGCCGCCCGTGCGCGGCGCATTGGCTCGCTGTGCTGTTTCGGGTGCAGAGTGCGCGGTCTTCCGCGTTGTTTCCAGTTGTGATATACTAACATTTTTATCAGGAGAAAATGTGCTGCATTTTTGTCAGGCACATTCGTTCCATTGAATAGGTATGCATAATAATGCAAATATTAAACATGTATCCAATCCCCGTATTTATGTTGGTCTTTGCTCTGGCTCTGTTGCTGCGCGCCCGGCGCCTGCGGCAAAAGGGTCTGTTTTTGTGGGACGAGGCTGCGTTTGTGCGTGAAATGCGGGTTGCGTTTCGCACATTCGGGTTTTTGTTCGGCAACTGGAGTGAATTGTGGGCCGCGCGCCACAGCACGGACAAGGATATCCGCGACGAACTGCACAAAAAATACCGTGAGCAGGTCACCGAGGATTACGTTTACTACAAGCCGTGGCATATGTATGCGTTGCGCCTGGGCGTGGCCCTGAGCCGGCAAATGGATTTTGCCGTAGTGATACCGTCCCTGGTATTCGGAATGTCCGCACTGGTTGCGGTTTGCGCATTGGGAACCGTGCTGCAAGGGAGCGAAGCCGGGGTGCTGGGCGCCGCGGTGCTGGCGGTGAGCGGCATGCATGTGATGCACTCGCGGTCGGCCGAGCCCGAGCCGGGTACGGGCCTGTGTTTTACCCTGATGCTGCTGTGTTCCCTGGCGCATAAGGCCGGACTGGGGGCCGGGGGCGCGGCGTATCTGTGGAGCGCGCCGTCCGTGGCCCTGCTGGCCGGGTGTGGTGTGTTCCTGGCGGGCACGGTGCTGTTCAATCCGGGCTGGATTGCTTTGCCCCCGCCTG
>Ga0351878_1036_pt1 | contig 43530 bp, 34 predicted proteins | sample BONcelFGM3001D14_FD_206781 | JGI IMG/M metagenome (GOLD analysis project Ga0351878, IMG submission 206781) | Enriched cells from coal bed in the Powder River Basin, Montana, United States - BONCAT cells FGM rep3 HSBNCT.FGM.300.1.D14 ...
GGCTGATGGCGTGGCGGCGCCTGCGGAACAGGTCCAGGGCTTCGGGCCCTGACGCGGCGCACAGAACATTGTCCCCGCGCATGGCGAAAATATCATGGAGCATGGACAGGACATCGGGGTTGTCATCGACAAGCAGCACGGTTTGGCCTGGGGCGGGCGCGGCGTTGCGCGCACAGGCGGCGGCCGGCGTTTGTGCGGTTTGTGATGCTGCGGCCAGGGGCAGATAAATTGAGGCGCGCGTGCCCCCGCCCGTGCGGGGGGTCACGTGCAGAATGCCGTTGTGGTTGCGGATAATGCCCAGGGTCACAGACAGGCCCAGGCCGGTGCCCTGGCCGCGCGCCTTGGTGGTGAAGAACGGTTCGCAGATTCTGTCCCGGATTTGCTCGGGGATTCCCGAGCCCGTGTCCAGCACTTCCAGGACCGCGAAAGAGCCCGGCGCCATGGGCGGCTTGAGGCGGGCGTCGCCGGGGCCCAGGGTGGCGGTTCGGGTGCGGATTAGCAATTCGCCTCCGCTGCTCATGGCGTCGCAGGCGTTGATGCACAGATTGAGCAGAGCCTGGACAATCTGGTTGGCGTCGGCCTCCACCAGGCCTATGTCCGGGGCCAGGTCCGTGTGCAGGGCCGTGCCGTGCAGGGCTGCGCGGTCCAGCATATCCATGGTTTCCCGCACCAGGGTATTGGGCGATACCGGCGCCACGTTGAGTTTGTCTTTGCGGGCGAAGGTGAGTAATTGGAGCGTGAGGTCGCGCGCGCGAAGCGCCATTTTGATGGTTTTTTCCACACGCACAAAGTTGGGGTCGTGCGGGGCCATGTGTTTGAGAATGATGTCGGAGTTGCCCAGGATGACCGCGAGGATGTTGTTGAACTCATGGGCCATGCCCCCGGCCAGGCGCCCCACCGCCTCCATTTTCTGAGACTGCACGAGTTGTTCGGCCAGGTTTTCGCGTTCTTTCACGGCGCGGCGCATGCGCGTGACATCGCGCCCCAGGGCGATAGAGCCCATGGGCGCGCCGGCTTCATCCAGCAGATTGCGCGAATTCCAGGAAATGATGCGGACCTCTCCGGATTTTGTCCGGATGGTGGTTTCAAAGTTTTCCACGGGCCGGCCGGCTTGAATGATTTCCGCGGCTTTGCGGGTAATGAAATCGCGGTAGGCGGGGTCCGGGTAAAGCCATTCCCAGATATGCGCATTACCCAGAACCTCGTCCCGCGCGTAGCCGCAGATCTGTTCCGCGGCCTGGTTCCACAATACCACATTGGCGTCCGTATCCAGCACATCCACCCACACATTGGCGCTGTCGATGGCCACGCTTAGGAATTGGTTAAGACGGTGGATTTCATCCTGCGCCCGCCTGCTTTCTGTGACATCCAGAGCCGTGAATTGAAAGCCGGCGCTGAGGCCGCTGTGTGTGAGGGGCACGACATTGGCCTGGACATGGCGCAGGGCGCCGCCGCGGCAGCGCAGGGTGAAATCACCGGGTTTTTCGAAAGGCCGTTTCGCCGCGCGCACCAGAACCGCGCGCGCGCGATCCGCCTGCTCAGGAATCACGAGTTCGGCGATATTCATGCTCCGAAACTGTGCGAGTGAGTATCCGGTTATCTCCATGGCTTTGCGGTTGACCTCCAGGAAATTGCCCCTGGTGTCGAGCGTGCCCACGGCGTAGATGCTTTGCCTTGCGAATGCCTGGTATTTGTCCTGCGCCTCGCGCAAAGCGCGTTCCGAATTTTTCTGATCCGAGACATCCTCGTACATGCAGATGACTTTGTCCAGGGCGCCGGATTTGTCCATGATGGGGAAGGAAACGGCTTTCATGTAAGTCTGGATATCGGGCCAGTCCGGGTTTATGTTTTTGGGGTTGTAATCGAGTTCCGGGAAGCTGGCCACGCAACCGCGTTTGAGACTTTCCAGCTTGTCGGCGAAACCCAGGCGCAGCAGCAGCTTGTCCTCGAACAGGGAATATTCGGGGACCGGTGTTTCGGGGAACAGCTTGCGGTATGCGGCGTTGCCTTCGATGTAGCGGCCCTCGTGGTTGAAGATCGCGATGGCGTAGGGGTTGAGGCGCACGATTTCGAGCAGTGTGGATTCATCGAGTTGCATGGAATCCAGGGCCTGGTGAAATGCGTTCAGCGATGCGCTTGCGTTGCGCCGCAGATGCCCTTCAAGCTCACTGACCCGCGCGGCCAGTTCTTCACAGGTGGGTTTTTTACCGCTCATGGCGCGCCATCCATTTCGTCATCGTACTATGCCGCGGCCACGGTTTGCGCGGCGCCTCAGCGCCCGTATTTTAACCTATACTATGCACAGAAATGAATACGGAGTTAGGGAAACCGGCCGCGGGTGCGCCTGCGCCGGGCCGCACGCGTCTATGGATATTTAACTATTGTTGATTATATCATCACAACGTGATGGCATGGAGCGTTTCCGGGGAATATTGCCGGTCCTGAAATATCACTGGGATCTGGATACTATTTCAGACATGGGTAGAATATTTGACGGACAAAGCATCAAGGAGCGACGCACATGCAAAAATATAAGATTACTCATTATTACGATTATTACATTGACACTGTGACCAAGTTGCTCATGGACAATGAGGAGCCCATTTACGATTTGCTGGACCTGCCCAACGCCGCCAGCATCAAGCCCCTGGAAGAGCGGGATGAAGGAATCAGGAAATACATCAGGAACGAGTGGTGCGTGCACGGGCAGATGCCGCGAATCGTGCAGAAAGTGGTCAAGCCCGAGATGCTCACATTTGTGGAAGACTCGGTGTGGGATCGCGAAGCCCTCACCTACACCGCCAAGATCATCCCGCACCATTTCAACAAACAGATCGATGCGCGCCACAAAGTGGAATTTTACGACAACGGAGACGGCCGCACCAAGCGTGTGCTGCTGGGCATATTTGAAGTCAAGATTCCCGTGGTGGGCCCGGTCATGGAACCCATCCTGCTCAAGTACATCAAGCAGAATGCCGAAGAAGATTTTGTGATGAGCGCAAAGGCCCTGGACGCATGGATCGGCAAGCATGGCGATCTCAACGCAGGCAAGTCATATAAAAAGCTATAGTGTGGTCCCCGCAGGGGGCAATGAACCGTTGTATGGCGGGCCTGTAAAACGCGGTGTGAATAATCCCGAATACATTTGATTACGGAAGCAGTTCGCTGACGATGCGGTTGACCAGCTTGCCGTCGGCGCGGCCGCGCAACTGGGGCATGAGCGCCTGCATGACTTTGCCCATGTCTTTTTTCCCCGCGGCGCCCGTGTCCGCCACAGCCTTTGCCGCGTGCTCGCGGATTTCGGCCTCGGACATGGCCGCGGGCAGGTAGCGCTCCACCACAGCCAGTTGAGCCTTTTCCTTTTCCGCGAGTTCGGCGCGGCCCCCGCGCTCGTATTCGCCGGCGGCCTCCTTGCGCTTGTTGGCTTCTTTTTGCAGCACCTGCAGTTCTTCGGATTCTTCCAAGTCGCGGGCCAGCTCGGATTTCTTATACATCAGAGCGCTCTTGATTCCGCGCAGAGTTTCCAGGGCCACGGTGTCCTTGGCTTTCATGGCCTGCTTGAGGTCCTGCATGATTGTATCCATCATGGGCATGGCGTTTACGCCTCCTTGTATGGGTTTGCATTATACAGCGCGGGGCCGCGCCCTGCGCGCAACCCGGCTAATCCCTGTCCAGGATTTCGCGGATCCTGGCGCACAGTTCATTCACGCGGAATGGTTTCTGGATAAACCCGGCGGCGCCGTGATTTTCGAGTTCGCTGATTTGCCCGTCCACGCAGTAGCCCGAGCACAAGAGGATGCGGGCCTGGGGGTCCATGTCCTTGATGGCGTGAAACACTTTGGCGCCGTCGGTTTCGGGCATAACCATATCCAGAAGCACTATATCGATTTGGTCCCGCATTTCCCTGAACAGCTCAATGGCGCGCGTGCCGCCCAGGGCGGGAATGGGGCGGAAGCCCTCGGTGTCCAGAGCTTCCACGGTAATATCCAGGAAATCCGGGATATCGTCGATGACCAGGACCGTTTCGGTGTTGGACAAAAATGCGGCGGCGGGCGAGGCATCGGACAGTACGGCGCCGAACGGCGCCGGGGGCAGGAATATGTACACGGCCGCGCCTCCGGGCTCGTTGCAGGCGGAGATGTAGCCGCCGTGGTTGCGCACGATGCCCAGGGTAATGGCCAGGCCCAGGCCGGTGCCGCTGTCCGTGTCCTTGGTGGTGAAAAACGGTTCGAATATTTTTTCGATGATATCCGGGGGAATGCCCGGTCCCGAGTCTTTGATGCATATGGCGCACCATGCGCCTTGCGGCAGGTGCGGGTGAGTGGCGCGGAAGTCCGCATCCGCGAATATCAGCGAAGTTTTAAATGTGATTTGCCCTCCGCCGGGCATGGCGTCCGCGCTGTTGAGTCCCACATTGAGCAGGGCCTGTTCAAGCTGCGTGGTGTCGGCCTTTACCGGCGGCAGGTTCTCTTCCGCGACAACGCGCACTCTGATCTTGCGCGAAATCGAGCGTTCGAGCATGTCCGCGGCGTCCGCGACGATGCTGTTGAGGGACACGGGCCGCACGTCCACTTTTTCCTTGCGCGCAAAGGTGAGAATTTTCATGGTGATGTCGCGCGCGCGTTCGGCCACATCCATGATCTTTCTGATGCGTTTCTGGTGGGGGTCGTCGGGCGGGAAATCGTTGGCGCACAGCTCCGCGGAACCCATGATCACGGCGAGCATATTGTTGAACTCATGGGCCATGCCCCCGGCCAGGGTGCCCACGGCTTCCATTTTCTGGGCCTGCACCAGTTGCTGCTCCAGGGCCTGGCGCTCCTGCTCGGCGCGTTTGCGCTCGGTGATGTCGCGGCCCAGCATTTCCATGGCGAACAGGATTCCGGCCTCATCATACAGGGGCACGAACACGGTTTCGATCCAGACGTAATCGCCGGATTTGGCTTTTATCCGTACTTCTGTGGGCTTCGATGGGTTTCCTGACAGGCCGATTTCCTGCAACTGGCGCAGCCAGGACGCGGAGTCTTCGGGGTGCATCCGGGAGGCGAGAAGCCCGTAGTTGCCGTAAATCTCCTCGGGTTCATAGCCGAGGATTTTTTTCAGGGCCGGGTTGGCGTAATCAACGCCGTGTATGGGCATGCCGCGCATGATAATATCGGGTGACGCTTCGGCCAGGCGGCGGAAGCGTTCCTCGCTGTGCGCCAGAGCGGTTTCCGCGCGCCGACGCTCCAGGGACGTGCCGATGATCTCGGCGGTGAGGCGCAGCAGGGCCAGGTCGTCCTCGGTCCAGGTGAGCGTGGTATCCGTGTTGTTGAATCCGATGTAGCCGAGAATCTGGTCATTCATGCGCAGGGGCAGCATGAACACGGATTTAATGCCCATGGCTCGGAGCAGGGCGCGCTCGGCGCCGGCTGCGGGATCCAGTTCGCGCCAGTCCGGAATATACAGGGACTTTCCGTTTTGCAGTATGGCTTCACCCCATGCATAGGCTTTATTGGGGAGAATAGGCATCAATTCTTTGTGGGCCTGTTGGCCGGGAGCGCACCATTCGTACGCATAGCGCACGTTGTTCCGGTCCTCATCGATAAGCCACACGTAGCCGCGGGTGGCGCCTGTGTGTACACACGCGTCGCCCAGGGAATTGTGGATTGCCGCGTCCAGGTCCACGCGCCCCACAAAGCGCGAGGAAATCGTTGAGATGGTGCGTTCAAACTCCATTTTGCGCTGGATGATCTGATCGCTGTGTTTTTGTTCCGTGATGTCGCGGCACACGATAAGGAACGCCAGCAGCTCGGCGCCGTCATTAATCCGGGAGGCCTTGACTTCGAGAATGCGCATGTGCCCGCGTATATCGGAAACCGAGACCTCGACCGCGCCCGGGTCCTGGCCCAGCAGGAGTTTTGAAAAAGTCTGGATGTGCGTCTGGATATCGTCTTTGGGCAGGAATCCGAGATCTGTGAAATGTTTGCCCACCACGTCTGCCGGGTCGAAATCGGTGAGAGCCCTGGACGCCTGGTTGATTTCGAGCACGCGCCCGTCCAGGCCCACCAGGGCGATGGATTCCGAGGTTGCATCGAACAGGGCGCGGCATTTGGCTTCGGCTTTTCGCGCTACGTCTTCAGCTTTTTGGCGGCGCAGGATTTCCTGCTGCATGGGATCCCCGGCATCATGCGCGGGCGCGCCTGGTGTGGATTCGGATTCTTTGTTGTCTTGCGGCATAACTCACCTGAATATGAATCGGATAAGGAAAGCGGAACCCATTATATATCAAATAAATTAAGGATAAAAGCAGGACAAGGACGTTTTATTCGGAAATGAGGAGATTTTCAGGCGTCTGGCCCGGGTCTCTTGGAATAATAGGTGACGCCTTCATCGCGCGTGTATCCGCATTTCTCAAACAGGGCGCGCGAAGCCGTGTTATTGTGAAACACAAGCGCGGCGCGCACCTGGATGCCGTGTTCTTCGAATTTACAGTCCAGGGCGTGGAGCAGGGCTGCGCCCACGCCGCGGCGGCGGAAATCCGGGTGCACGGCCACGCGGTTGGCCCAGCCCTTGCGCCCGTCGTGGCTGCCCAGCACAACCCCGGCCAGGCGCCCGCGGATTTCAGCCGCCATCATGAATTCGCCCTGTTCGGCGAGCTGGCGCGCAAAGGCTTGGGGGCTCTCGCGCCCGGCGGGCTTGATGCCCAGCCCGCCCGCCACCCACAGGGCCACAAGCGCGTCATAGTCGGATTCGGCAAGGGGCCGGATGTGTATGCTGTTCGATTCCATTTATAAAAACTCTTCCATGCGTTCGCGGCGCAGCATGTCCACGAGTTCGGACACATCCTGGGCCTGGTCCTTGTGGCACACGAGGATGGCGTCGTCGGTTTCCACGATGACCAGATGCTTGACGCCCACGGCGGCCACGAGCTTTTTAGGGCTGTAGATGAGGGTGTCCGTGGTGTTGAGGATGAGCTTGCGGCCGATGCAGACGTTGTTGTTTTCATCCTTGGGCCACACATCGTACAGGCTGCTCCATGAGCCCAGGTCGCTCCAGCCGAAGCGCGCAGGCAGGGCCACGGCCCGGTCCGTGTGCTCCATCACGCCCTTGTCAATGGATATGTTATCGAAGCGGGGGAATTCCTCGCCCAGGGCCTTGAATTCCAGGGGTGTGTCAATGGCCGCGGCGATGCGCTCCAGGCCCTGGCCCATGGCGGGCATATGCTTGTGGATTTCCTCCATGATGGTGCTGATGGGCCACACGAACATGCCGCTGTTGACCAGGTAATCCGTGCTTTCAAAAAATTGTTTCGCAGTTTCCATGTCCGGTTTTTCCACAAAACCCGCCACGCGGCGTACGGCGCGGTCCGGGTTGAGCCCCGGAATGTGGAGAGCCTCGCCGGTGCGGATGTATCCGAATCCGGTTTCGGGCCGTTCCGGGGGAATGCCGAAAAGCACGAGTGCGTTCTGCTCGCGGGCCAGGCGTGCGGCGAAAATCAGGTCTTTTTGGAACATGGGGACATCGCGGATGAGATGGTCGGCGGCGAACGTGGCCATGACCCCGCCTGGTTCGAGGTGGCGCAGGTAAATGGCGGCCAGGCCAACGCATGCGGCTGTGCTGCGGCCCACGGGTTCGGCGATCACGTTTTCCGGGGGCAGCATGGGGAGCTGGCTGCGGATTTCGTCTTCCAGCAGGCTGTTGGTGATAATGAAGATGCGGTGCTCGGGCACCACGGGCAGCAGGCGCAGCACCGAGTCCTGGATCATGGTGTGCTTGCCCACGATGTTGAGGATTTGCTTGGATGTTTTTTTGCGGCTTCGGGGCCAGAACCGCGAACCGCGGCCCCCGGCCATGATCACGGCGAACATGAGCGGCCTCCCATGCAACCTGTATGCTGCGGGGTTGCTTATGGTTAATATCGCGAATCGGCGCGCGAATGTTGTTCGGCCCCGGAACCCGGCGGCCTATTTTGATGCGGGCCGGAAGGACGGGCTTTTGATCCATCCGCGTCCGCGGCATGAGGCGCAGGTGCCGTCATTGCATGACAGGCAGTTGCCCGTGCCTTCGCAGAATGAGCATGTGCGCACGGCCGGTATGATGAACAGGATGCGGTCCTTGTGGTAGCCCTTGCCCGCGCAGCAGTGGCAGTGCCCGGGCGTATCCGAGTCCCCGCACAAGTGGCAGCGGCCCGCGCCGTGGCACACAGGGCACGGCTCCTCGCAGCGTTCGATGACCCAGCGCAGGCCCTTGGGGCGCAGCGTGAAGCGCCGCTGGGTGTCGCGCACCACATTTAACTGGGTGAGTACGAATATGCGGCCGTCCGGTTGTTCCTCAACGCCGGTCACGTATTCGCCCATGCCCGTGCCCGGGGCCACGTCCGTGACCCCGCGCTTGGCCGCCAGCTTGCGGTCAATGTCAAGAAGCGCGTATTCTTCGTCGCTGAGGGAATCCTCATCGAACGACAAGAGAAAAGGCGCAACCGCTTCTTCAGGTGTGAGTCTGGGTTTGGGCGCTTCAGCCATGCGTAAATTATAAAAGAACCGCGCAAAATACGGAATCTGTGCGGCAACATAAAAAAAGGTTGCCGCAAGGCAACCATGGGATTGAATTTATGTGGAGTTTGAGAAAAGGGTCAGAATTCCCGGAACTCATCATTGTATTCAATGTCTGGGGCGCTTTTGCGCGCGGGGCCGGGCGATGCGGCGGCATGCATCCGCAGGGCCCGAGGCTTGCTCTGCCCATTTGCGCGCACTGCAGTTTTTGACACTGCTGCGGCGCTGAGGCCGTGAAAACGGCCGTTTTCGTTTCCAATGCGCGCAGGGCCCGGTTGTGCGACCGCCTGCTTTGCGCCGACCAGGGCAATGAGTTCGCCCACCATGGACGAAAGGGTTTCCGCCTGCACATTCATTTCTTCGGCCGCGGACGCGGATTCCTCGGCATTGGCCGCAGTGTTCTGCGTCACGGAATCCATCTGGCCGATGGCCGTGTTGACCTGATCGATGCCCTGGGCCTGCTCATTGCTGGCCGCGGCGATTTCTGCGACCAGGTCGCTGACTTTGGCGGCGCGCTCTGTGATTTGCCCCAGGGCCGTGGCCATGTTTACGGCAATGGTTTCGCCCCGGGATGTGTTGGACACCGAGCTTTCAATAAGTTCGGCTGTGCTGCGCGCGGCGTCGCCCGCGCGCTGGGCCAGGTTGCGCACTTCTTCGGCCACCACGGCAAAGCCCTTGCCCGCGTCGCCCGCGCGCGCTGCTTCCACAGCCGCATTCAGGGCCAGCAGGTTGGTCTGGAATGCAATCTCATCAATGGTTTTTATGATTTTCTGCGTCTGTTCCGCTGACGTGCTTATGGATTTCATGGCATCCAGCATAGTGCTTGTGGCCTGGTTTCCATTGTCTGCGGCTTCGCGCGTTTCCTTGGCCAGGGCATTGGCCTTTTCAGCGTTGTTCGCATTCTGCCGGGTCATGGCCGACATTTCCTCAAGCGAGGAGGAGATTTCTTCAAGGGATGACGCCTGCTCGGCCGCGCCCTCGGCAAGCTGCTGGCTGGCGCTCGAGACCTGTCCGGACGCCGTGGATACCTGCTGCGAACCGTCGGACATGCCGTCGATAATGCGGTTCACGGGCTGGGTGATGGACAGGGTGATGGTGATTCCCAGCACAAGGCCCAGGCCCATGGCCAGGATGGCGCCGCCAATCATGATCCGGATCACAAGCAGGCCCGTGGCGTCGGTCACGGCCATGGCCTCCCCGGCTTCTTTTTCAAGCGATACCGCGATTTTTTCAAGGTTCTCATCTACGGCTGTCAGATACCCGTCGGACTCCTCGTCCAGCGCGCGCAACAGGGCCATATCCTCTTCCGTGGCCGCACCCTGCTTATCGATTTTCTTGAGCACAGGCAGGATTTTTTCGTGAAATGTCTTGTCGAAATTCTCATCCGCCTCATTCAATTCCTTGAGCCAGGTCTGCTCTTCCCCGGTGTCAAGAAACGCTGCAAGCTCTTCTTTGGCCGCATCCATGCTTTTTACGGCTTCATCGAAATTGCCCACCTGATTGATATCCATGTTAATAATGGAATCAGCCTGGGCGCGGTACTGCTTCATGGCCCAGTATGTTGATTCATGGGCCAGCACCGAAGAGTGCAGGCGCATTTCCAGATTATCGCTGGTTTTCAGCATGCGGCTGCCGCCCCATACCGCAATCCCACCCAGCAAAGTCATAATGAGAATCATAAGAATAAACCCACTCATGATTTTGACGCCCAATGCCATGTTCTTAAACATTGCTCACCTCCAGAATATTTTCTTCCCGGCAAGTCGCGCCCCTGGAAGATTCTTTATTTTCACCGGCGTTTTGCGCCGTTTTCAGCCAGCCGGCAAATGCGGCAATGTCAAGAAGCAGATAGGTCTTCTCGGAACTCTGCGCAGTGCCCAGCACCGGGTTGTCCGGGGGCCGCGCCCCGCGATTCCCGGCAATGGGCTCAATCCTGATTGTTCCACCCGCCCGGTCCACAAGGAATCCGGCATTGCCTGCGCCCAGGGATACCACGATAATCTCCCCTTGATTCCGCTCCTGTGCCTGCGCCCGCCCCATGAGCGCCTTGAAATCAAGAACCGGTACTTTTTCGCCGGACCCGGTGTTGATGAAACCCGCCAGTGCGGGTGAGAATGGCGCGTCACCTGTTTGTTCCATGCGCGCCGCAGGCGCCACAGAGCGCACGCGGATGAGGTCAATGGCCAGCCACTGGTCATCCACTTGAAATGAAAAGAAGGGATCTCCGGCCTGTTGTATCTTATGCATGTTCAATGTCTCCTTTATCCTGGCCCCACTTTGCTAAATGCGGCCATAGTTGGAACTTATGCTAAAATCATACCAAATCGACAATACGATTAAAATAGCCACATAAGCTATATTGTGTAGCCATCGGGTTTTTGTTTGTAGCTTAAAATGCGACAAATATATTCAAAGCTTTGGGGGTTTTTAGCTGTTTAAAGTTGTTCAATCAGGCCCATGCGCAAAGCGTAGCGTGTGAGATCGGGAATATTATATATATTAAGTTTATCCATAATTCTGTTTTTGTATGTTTTCACTGTGCTGTACCCGATGACCAGCTCTTTGGCGATATCATTGAGGGCCATGCCGCGCACCAGGCGCAGCAGGACCTGAAATTCGCGTTCGGAAAGCAGCGCGGAAGGGGCTTGTTCCCCTGTTTCCACGGCGGCCATGGCCCCTGGCCGCGAGATGCTGCTGGTAAAATACGTGCTGCCCGCGGCCACTTTGCGCACGGCAAAAGGCAGTTCCTCGTAAGACACTTTTTTGGGCAGGAATCCCGCGGCCCCGGCCTGCTGGAAGCGGTACACGAATTCCTCGCTGTCGTACATGGTGAGCACAAGCACGCGCACATCCGGGTGGTCCTGCACAATGCGGCGCGTGGCGTCCAGCCCGTCCATGCCGGGCATATTAAAGTCCACAATGACCACGTCCGGGGCCAATTCCCTGCATTTGTCCAGCAGTCCGTTTCCGTCATCCGCTTCCCCCACAACTTCAAAGCCGCTTTCCGCATTAAGCAGGCGGCAGATGCCGGTGCGTACAATGGAATGATCGTCGGCAACCACGATGCGAATCATGGGGTGTCTCCTTGCTGTGGCGGTTGCGGTGTGTGCGCGGCGCATTTATCCATGGGCAGGCAAACCGTGACGCAAACGCCGGCGCCTGGTTCGGAGGACACGGTCAGGGTTCCGCCGCACAGGTGCGCGCGTTCCTTCATGCCCAGGATGCCGAATCCGCTCCTGGGGTGATCCGCGCCCCGGGTCATGCCGCGCCCGTTGTCCCGCACCATGAGGATAATATTCTGGTCCTGTATTTCAAGGGAAATGTCCACGGATTGGGCCTGGGCGTGGCGCGACACATTGGTGAGTGATTCCTGCACAATACGGTACAGGTTGATCATGCAGCGCTGGGTTAATGCTTGATCCGCGGCCATGGCCATGTGCAGCATGGCTTTAGTCTCGGATGTGTTATTGAAATCCTTGACCAGTCCGCTCAGGCTTTCGGGGAATCCGCATGATTCCAGGATGGGCGGGCGCAGGCCCTTGCCGATGCGCTGCATCTCTTCGGTGGCGCTCAGGATCTGTTTCATGAGCGGCTCGAAATCCGCGCCGGTTGCGCTTGCGAATTTGTGTTTGAGCCAGCCTGCTTCAAGATGCACGGCCACGAGTTGCTGGCCCAGGGCGTCATGCAGTTCCCGGGCCACGCGGCTGCGCTCCTTTTCCTGGGCTTCCAGGATCTGCTGGGACAGGGCGTGCAGTTCGCGCGCCGTATCCTCCAGGGCGCATTCCGCTTTCTTGCGCGCATCAATGGGCACAAACAGTTCCAGGACTGCGGTAATGCTCCCATGCTGGTCTTTCACGGGCGTGGCGATGATTTCCATCCAGCACCTGGCGCCGTTCGCAAGCGTGATTTCCCGCTCCCGCCGCGCGTTCTGCCTGTTACCCTCCATCACCTCGCGCACAGGGCAGTGTTCGCAGATTGCGTCCTGTGTTTCAATTGTGGCATAGCATTTGCCCCCCACAATGTCGCCCTTGAGCGCAAGCAGCTCTTTGTTTATCCATTGAATGGTGTAATCGCTCGACAACACGGCCATGCCCGCGCCCAGGCTTGCCGTGATCTGCTCCAGCATGTCGCGTTCCCCGCGCACCCTGGCCTGGGTGCGGCGCTGCCTGTTCATGGCCCTGTCCAGGGCCACGAACAATATCAGGATCATTGCGCTGAATGTTGTGCGCATCCACAGCTCGTTGGCGTCCATGTGAAACACATATTGCTTGTACGCGAATTTGTCGAGCACGAAAATATGGATAAACGCTTCGAAAAACCAGTAGCCCACAGCCAGGGCAAAGCCTGCGGCCAGGGCGCCGTGCATTTTAATCCGCGCAAGCACGCCGTGTTTTTTTATCAGGTTTTGCTTCATGTCATTGCTATGGTTCAGAGAAGCAGCAAAAAGGGATTCGGGTCGCCTGCTAGGTCTCCGACAAGACAAGAATACCACAAATTCGATAATTTTTATAGGGATTGTTCGAGCATTTCCAGGCAGCCGGGCCGGCTTTTGCTTCAGGCCGCGGCGCGTGCGGGGCGTTTTGGCGGCGCGCCCAGCGAACAATATGCGCGGGCAGGGTGTTTTTGCATAATGCATCCAAGGGCCGGCGCTTGCGCGGCCCGCGCACTATGCGCGGATTTTTCCCGCCGGGGATTATGCTTGCCGCGCGGATCCATATAATTAGACACAACAAAAATGATTGCGGAACAGGTGGAGATACAATGCTGATCATACGAAAGCAATGCGTCCACAAAGGAAAGGCGGAGGGGGAATGCCTGCAGCGCATGGTGAGTGAATTCATGCAGATAGGGCCGCCCCTGTCCATGCACGATATGCGCATGGTGCCTAAAAGCGATATCTATGAGACTTCGGACTCGGTCTTGATTTTCGTGGAGCTTCCCGGCGTGGAGGAAGACGACATCCGAATTTCGTACGACACCGGGCAGAATATCATCGCTATTTATGGCCGCCGCGAGAATCCCATGGGGGATGTGCGCAAGCGCATCCTTCAGAAGGAAACCGTGACCGGCCCGTTTGAGAAGATGCTCAAGATCAATCTGCCCGTGGACACGGACAACATCGCGGCGGTTTTTCACAACGGCATGCTCAAGGTGACCCTGCCCAAGGCATAACGTATTCAGTCCGCCGGGGTTGAAAGATTTTCCGGCGGTGCGGCGCGCGCTGTTTATGCATTGCGCCGGCAATCTCAAAGAGGATGGATAACATGGCAGACAAAGATAAAGTGCGAAAACCGGATCAGGACCAGGCAGGCGATATGGAAAAGGCCGGGGAAATCCATGAAAAGAAAACCCGTATTCCGGACCGGCTCCCGGTGCTGCCCCTGCGCGACGCTGTGGTGTTTCCTTTTATGGCGCTGCCCCTCACCATTTCCAGCAAGACATTCGTCAAGCTGATTGATGACGCCATGGAAACCGAGCAGAACATGTTCGCAATCTCTATGATCAACGGACCCAAGAGGGAAGAAGAATGGACGCCCGGGCCCGAGGACGTGTATGCCGTGGGCAGCGTGGTCACGGTGGTCAAGATGATGCGCCTGCCCGACGACAATGTGCAGTGCATCGTGCATGGAGTGTCTCGCGCGCGGCTCAGCGATTTTACGCCCGCAAATCCCTATATGACCGCCCGGGTTACACCGTTTGAGGAAGAAGAGCCGGACCCCAGGGACAAGGAGCTGCAGGCCCTCGCGCACAACCTGCGTGAGAATTTCGGCAAGTTCGCCGAGGCCAGCGGCAACGTGCCCCAGGAATTTGTGATGATGGTCATGAACCTCAACGACCCGAACCGCCTGGCCGATGTCCTGTCCACGGTCGGCAACATCACGCCCGATGAGCGCCAGAAGGTGCTCGAAACCGTGCCCCTGCGCAAGCGGCTCAGCAAGGTCAACAGCCTGCTGCTCAAAAGCCTCGAAGTCGTGGAGATCGGCAACAAGATCCAGAACAAGGTCAAGGACTCCATGGGCAAGACGCAGCGCGAATATGTGCTGCGCGAGCAACTGAAACAGATACAAGAGGAACTCGGCGAAAAGGATGAAAAGAGCGTCGAGATCGATGAGTTCAGAGAAAAAATCCAGGCGGCCCAAATGCCCGAAGAAGCCAACAAAGCCGCCCTGCGCGAGTTGGACCGGCTGGCCAAAATGCCGCCCAGCGCCGCGGAATACAATGTGATCCGCACGTATCTGGAGTGGCTTACGGATCTGCCGTGGGCCAAGACTTCCGAGGACAATCTGGATCTGAAACACGCGCAGAAGGTGTTGGATCAAGATCATTACGGGCTTGAAGAAGTCAAGGACCGCATCGTGGAATTTCTGGCCGTGCGGCGGCTCAAGAAGGATATGAAGAGTCCGATCCTATGCTTCGTGGGCCCCCCGGGCGTGGGCAAAACGTCCATGGGGCGCAGCATCGCCCGGGCCATGAACCGTGAATTCAACCGCATGTCCCTGGGCGGGGTGCGCGACGAAGCCGAAATCCGCGGACACCGCCGCACCTATGTGGGCGCACTGCCCGGACGCCTCATTCACATCCTGCGCCGCGCGGGCACCAACAACCCCGTGATCATGATGGACGAGGTGGACAAGATCGGCAACGACTTCCGCGGCGACCCGGCCAGCGCCCTGCTTGAAGTGCTCGATCCTGAGCAGAATGTGGATTTTCTGGATCACTACCTGGACGTGCCCTTCAACCTCAGCAAGGTGATGTTCATTGTCACCGCCAACGTGCTGCACACCATTCCCAGCGCCCTGCGCGACCGCATGGAAGTTATCGAACTGCCCGGGTATATTGAGAAGGAAAAACTGGAGATTGCCAAACGGTATCTCATTCCACGGCAGATCGACGCCAACGGCCTGCCCGCCGGGCATGTGGTGTTTCCAGACAAGGCCGTCTGCCATATCATCGAGGAATACACGGCCGAGGCCGGGGTGCGCAATATAGAACGCGAGATCGGGCGCGTGTGCCGCAAGGTGGCCCGCGATTACAGCATGGGCAAATCGCGCAAGATTCTAATCACGCCCGCGAAGATTGAAAAATATCTGGGCAAGCCCAAACGCCAGCCCAGCAAGGCCGAGCGCCTCAGCGTGCCCGGCGTGGCCATTGGCATGGCCTGGACCCCGGTGGGCGGGGACATCCTGTTCATCGAGGCCAACTCCATGCCCGGGGGCAAGCGTCTCACCCTAACCGGCAAGCTTGGCGACGTGATGAAGGAAAGCGCGCAGATTGCGCTCACCTATGTGCGCGCCAACTCCAAGAAACTCGGCGTGCCCGAAGATTTTTATGATAAGAATGACATCCATATCCACGTGCCGGCCGGCGCCATTCCCAAGGACGGCCCGTCCGCGGGCGTGACCATGTTCACGGCCCTGGTGTCGCTGCTCACCGGAAGGCGCGTGCGCAACGACATGAGCATGACCGGCGAAATCTCCCTGCGCGGCCTGGTGCTGCCCGTGGGCGGTATCAAGGAAAAAGTCATGGCCGCGCAACGCGCGGGCGTGACCACGATTCTCATGCCGGACAAAAACAAGGTGGATTATGAGGAAGTGCCCGTCGAAGTGCGCAAGAAGCTGCAAGTCCATTTTATCAAGACTTTAAATCAGCTCGTGAAGTATGCGTTTGAGGATGAGTCCGAAACAGGGGCAGGCGCGGCCTCCGGGAAGCGACGCGCATCAGCAAAGAAAAGTACTACGCGCGGAAAAAAATAGGCTCGGAATGATTATCTGGTAGTAGCTGTTGAGAATCATTGCGCCGCTCCGGCCATCTCCGGGGCGGCGTTTTGCATTGGGCGCACGCGCGTGTCAGTCCTGAATTTCAAATGTGCCCACGGGCGCAATTTTATCCAGCACCCGGCGATTGTATTCATTGACGTTGCGCATGCATAGTCGCTGGCCCTGCATGCGCAGGGCTTCGGACAGATAGAGCACCGCGCCCAGGCCTGCGGAATCAATGAACTTGAGTTCGCGCATGTCGATGGTCACGTTACGCCCCCTGCCTTTGGCTTCTTCGGGCACCAGTTTCATGAATTTCTGTGAATCGTAAAATTGCAGCTCGCCGCTGGCGAATACATCCAGACCTTGCTCGCATTCCTGGAAATCCAGGCCCATATAATTCAAGCGGATCATAATGCAACTGCCCCCTTTTTGTGCAATAGAGTTTCGGGTGTTTTGATTTAACGGTAAATTGCTGGCTATTCAGTTGTTGGTATCTATTTAGTTTGGATAAGAAAGTACAATAATTGCCGGTATTATGTCAATGACAAACAGGGGAAAGTCCGGATGCGTTGCGGCAGCATAATGTGTGGCTTGCTCGCGAGTGCTTACTGTGCGGCCAGTTCTTTTTGAATCAAATCCTCGAAAGCCCGGCACGCCTGGGGGCGAATGTCCTGTTCGATTGCGCCCTGGGTGTGGATGCGCAGGTATGGGCCGCCGCCGGGCGTGTACAGGGGCCACTCGGGCCAGCCCTGAGCCGCGGGTGCGCCGGTGTGCGCAAATGCGCTCCACATGGCGATCATGTCTTTGGACAGCGCCGTGTTGTCTTTGCTTTTGAAGTTGAGGCCCAGGAAACTGAAGTTGCCGAACACGAACGGCAGTTCAGCGCCATGGAACGCGCCCCATTCTTTGGCCATGCCTTTTTCGTCCGGGGATTTGGTGAACAGGTACATGCGCACGGGCGCGCCGGCCGCGGCCAGGGTTTCGGCCATGCTGCGCGACGGGCACACGAACCCCATGTCCGTGAACATGCTGCTGTACGCCTGGCGCGGGGATTCGTATTTGTCCGGGTTGAACAGCTCTGTCATGGCGTCCACATCCAGGTCCATGCCGAAACGGTCGCGGATCAGTTCCAGGTCCTCTTCAAGCGCGGCGCTGAACTGTTCGCGGGTGTCCAGTTTCTTGCTCATAATGAAGATGGACGCTTCATCCTTGTTCATGCCGATGACCACGGGCACATCCTTGGGAAATTGGCCGCGTGCGAGAAGGGCGAACGGCTTGTCCTCCACGAGGACGCCGTCAATGCTGGGCTGGAACGAGAATCGTTTGGATTCGTTTGATATTTCGTCGTCGGAGTCGCGGCGGGCAAAGCCGTGGGCCACATGTTCGAAGAATATTTCGGGGGGCAGGGCGCGCAGGCATGCGGCTGCGTCACCTGCATCCGGGCCGCAGCCCAGGAGCGCGGCCGTTTCCATGGAAATCTGGTCGGCCTGGGCCTGCGGGGTGTTGAGCATGACCAGGGGGCCGCTTTCGACGATGGCTTTCTGGAACATGCCCCGCGCCTGCGGCGCCAGGAGCCACAGGCTCACGCTCACGCCGCCCGCAGATTCCCCGAACAGGGTGATGTTGTCAGGGTCTCCCCCGAAATTCGCAATATTTTCCTTGACCCAGCGCATGGCCGCGAGCTGGTCGTACAGGCCGAAATTGGATCCGCTGTTTTGGCCCTTGCGCAGGGCCGGGTGAGAGAAATAGCCGAACGGCCCCAGGCGGTAGTTGAATGTCACCACGAGCACATCGCCGTAGGCGGCCAGGCGTTCGCCGTAGTACAGCTCCTGGTCCGCGGACCCGTTCACGAATCCGCCGCCATGAATATAAAGCATGACCGGTTTCTTTGCCGCGGCCGCGGCCGTGGGCTGCCAGATGTTCATGTACAGGCAGTCCTCGCTGCCCGCGGGCTCTTTGGCCGGGAACAGGCCGAAGGGGTACTGCCAGCAAATGGGGCTGAACGCCACGGCCTCCAGGGGTTCGGTCCAGGGCTTATGGGGTTGCGGAACAGCAAAGCGCAGATCGCCCACCGGAGGCGCGGCGTAGGGCACGCCCTTGTATACGCACAGGCCGGGCTTGGGGAGCAGCTCGCCTGTAATCGGGCCCGCGCCCGTGGGCACGGCCGTGCAGTCCGCGGCCGAAGCCCGCGCAACAGCGGGCGTGAGAAGCAGCGCCAGCAGCGCCAGCAGGGGGATGCTGCAATGCGCTGCGAAATTTCGTTTGCCGTATGTCATGGGGAGTCTACGCCTCCGGGGAATGGATGTGCGCGGGGCCTATGGGCGCCGCCCTTATGGATTTATATGCATGGGCGTTGGCTGCATCAATAAATTATGGCGCCGGGCGTTTCAATAAGGCGCGGTTTGAATGTTGAAAAGGGTGGATAAAGGCCCGAACATGGGCAATTGCACATCATGAAATGGCGGCTTCCATGCGGGCGATTATGAATCTCCGGGATTGCTGGAAGATGACAATAACCAATGTTACCGCAGTTCAAATTCGTACTGGTTAACCACGGGGTGGTCCATGCCCGGGCTGTGGACTTCAAGGACCAGGCCGTAGGCGCCCGGGGGCGCGTCCGCTGTGTCCCATTTGGCGCGGCCGCAGGCCAGGACGCCGTCCGCGGGCACATCAATGGCGTGCTGGTCTTCCTGTTGGATTTCGCCGTCCTGGTTCACGAACGCCGCGCGCAGGGTTGCACCCGGGAACGCGTCGCGGAAATCATTGGCCACGAACATGCGCACATTGACCAGCTCGCCCTGGGGGTACCAGCGCTTGGGCATCTGGGCCATGGGCAGGATGGGGCGGAAACTGTCGCGCAGGGCGTAGTAGCCCTGTTTGAGCCCGCGCCAGTAATCGATCACGGACCAGGAGATCACGGGCGCGCAGTCGTTGAACAGGAAGTGCACGGCGCCGCCGCAGGGGTTGTATTTCATGCGCCGCAGCAGTTCATTGTAATAGCGAATCACGCGCGCCTGGTACCACTGGGACATGCCGACATAGTCCTCGATGGACGCGTCCGGGCGCGGGGGCGAAAACTTGTCCATGAGATTTTTTTGCAGCATGTGTTCTGTTTCGAGTTTGGCCCAGTCGATGTCCGCGACTTTGTTCACGTCGCACATGCGGCGGAAGTGTTCGGGCAGGGGATAGGCCTGGGCGCCGTATTCGGTGACAAAGCGCAAGGCGCGGCGGTTGACTTTGGCGACCATGTCCAGGCCGCGCATGGTGCCCATGTACCAGCCGAAATACAGGTGCGCGTCCGTGCCCTCGCGCATGATGCCGGGTATGCCCGAGTGGGTGATGATGGGGCGGTCCGAATCCTCGTCCTGCACGGCCTCGTGCAGGCGCAGGTCCAGCACGGTTTTATTCCAGTTGCGGAACCACACGGAGCGGCCCAGGCGCAGCAGGTCCTTCCACTTGTTGCCGGCGATGAGGTCCTGCAGGGTGTAGGCTTCCATGACCGTGAAGGGTTCGTTGTGGCAGCACCACACGGCCACGCAGGGGTGGTGGGCCAGCAGGCGCGCCATGGCGCGGATCTGTTTCAGGGCCGGGGTCTCGATGGTTTGCGCGTAGGTCCACTGGAGCGGGAAATCCTGCCACACCAGGATGCCGGCCTCGTCGCACAGGTCGTAGAATTCGGGGCGCTCCACGTGGGCGTGAACGCGCAGCATGTTGAGGTTGGCGTCGCGCGCCAGGCGGATGTCGCGGGCGTAGCGGTCGCGGTCCATGGACGCGATGCGCGCGTCTCCGGGCCCGTAGTTGGACCCGCGGCAGAACAGGCGTTCGCCGTTGAGTTTCAGGATCCAGTCGTCCATTTCCACGGTGCGGATGCCGAAACGCAACGAGGTTTCATGGTTGGCGTTGCCATCCGCGTCGGTGAGCCGGATTGTGAGTTCGTAGAGGTTGGGCTCGCCGCGGTCCCAGGTCCACCACAGGCGGGGTTTTGGCGCGGCGATTTCAAAAGACGCTTCGGGGTCGTCGGCCTTGACCGTGTCGAGCAGGATCTCGCCTTCCAGGGCCTGGCCGTCGAAATTGAAAGGCGCCAGGGTCCAGGCCAGGCGCAGGCCGTGCGCGGTGTTTGCGCTCAGGCCGTCAAGATGTACGCGCGCGCGGAACACAGCTTCCTCGGGGTCGATGTGGAAATCGTCCACGGCCGGGTCGCGCAGGAACACGGCGGGGCGTTCCTCGATGGACACGTCGCCCCAGATGCCGCCGGGCTGCATGTGCGGGGGAATGCAGTCCCAGTTGCCGAACACGCCCAGCACCTGGGTTTTGTTGTTGAGGTCGCGCTCGCGTTCGCAGCGCACGAACACAGCCGCCACGTTTTCGCCCTCACGCAGGATGCCGGTCACATCATACTCGAACGGCTCGAAATACCCCTCGTGCTCGCCCATGTACGCGCCATTGAGCCACACTTTGCACGTGTAGAACACGCCGGCCAGGCGCAGGAAATACCTCTGCCCGGGGCGCGGCCCGTTGTGCTCGAATTTTTTGCGGAACAGCATCTTCTCGGGATAATGCGCGAATGCGGGGTGCTCCTGCCAGTGGCCGGGCGCCACCACGTTTTGCCAGTCATGATCATCGAAATCGATGCGCGTGAAGTCCAGTGTGGCGCCGTAATTGTCGATTGCCTTCCAGTGGCCGTGAAGCAGCATAGGGTTTGGCTCCGTATTTCACGCGCGGGCCGCGGCCCGCGCTGCCTTTTGATCTTCTGTTTATTCTACCTGTGCGCGCCTTGCCGTGTAAACAAAGGGAGCGGGCCGGGCGCCGGGCGCCGCGCTCACGCCGAAGTCCTGGGCCGGGCGCAGCACATAGCCGCCGCCGATGCGCACGGCGATGAGTCCGGCGCGCCGCGCCTGCTCCAGAGTGGGCAGCGCGCGCTTGTGCGCCTTGATTCCCACCAAAGGCCAGGCGGCCACGGCCGCCGGGGAATCCAGGATGCCGCGTTCATTCACCAGAACCACCCAGGCCGTGCGTTCGGGTGCGTATTCTGTTTGCGGAGCGAATTGCCGGATAAGAGGTTCGGGGTTCTCTTCAAATGATTTGAGCTGCAGGACGGTTTTATATCCCTGCCCGAATGTGCATGGCGCGGTCCCGCATTCTTCATCGCCCGTGACCAGGAGGGTGTGTGTGCCGCCCGACACGGCCGCGCGCAACTGCGCCGGGTTCACGGGCGCGCGGCGCGGCTGCATGGCGCTTTGCGGCGCGCCAATGATAATTTGCACGTACACCACGAAAACCGTTGCCAGCACGCAGCACAACAAAAAAACCGACCCGATGATCCCGTACTTGTGCGCCGCCGCCAGGCGTGTGAATCCCGCGCCCAGCAGAATAAAGAAACAAAACGCCGCGGCCCAGCCCCCGGGATAGCGCCGCGCATATTCCTCCCAGTACCAGTCCAGGCGCAGGGGAATGCGCTGCAACAGTTTGTATATGGAGAACAGGGGATCAAACGACGTGCGGATCACGCCGTAGTTTTGTTCAAAATTTTTAAAACCCGGAGCATCGGGATCCACTTTATAAAGCGTAATCGTGCGGCCCTTGGCCAGGGGTTCCAGGAAATCCACGGCAGGGGGTTCCCCCTCGTCGATGAGATCCGAGAACAGAACATAGTCTGCGCCGTAGCGCGTGATGCCCTTGTGAATCTGCTCGAGCCCGCCGTAGGGCAGGGGCACGGTTTCGCGGTCCGCATAGAACGCGGACGCGAACGGGGGCCAGGCCATGATGGTTGCGGATTCGGGAGAGGCCTGCCTGAGGAATTTCGCCGCGGCAATGTACTCCATGGACGCGGTGCGGTTCTGCATCATGTGCAGGGCCAGGAACGGCAGGGTGAGCAGCGAGCCGGTGAGCAGCACGAACAGCAGAATAACGCGTGGCCGCATCCAGGCTATACGCCGACCGGTTTCGTAAATTCCAAATATGGAAATGAGGATACCGAACGGAACCACGGGAAAGATGTAGCGCGATTCATAGGGCACCACAACGAGCATCACGAGCAGCAGAAAAAAGAAAATGATAAGCGCGCACAGGCGCACGCCCGCGTGCCCGCGCCCGAACCACAGGCCCAGGAAAAAGAACGGGACCGCCGCGAAGTAAATGAGCGATACGAACCCGGGGCCGTAATCGATGTAGTTGGCGCCAAGCAGCACATCTTTGACATTCACATCGAACAGTTGGAGCGTTTTCCACAGGAAGAAAGGCTGTTTGCCGGAATCCGCGGGTGCGGGGTCGCGCAGGGCGAACGTGGTCTGGAGCAGGTTGCCGTTCCGCAATGTCTGCGGGTCGAAATTCTGGCGCGCGGCCGCCTCTTCGGTATAGAACGGGCTGCCGAACAGCACGGCGTTGCGAATCAGAAACGGGGCCATGAACACCAGGCACGCGCCCAGGCCAAGCCATAGTTTGGCCTTTTTCAGCTCGGCGCGGTCGAACAACAGCACGTATAGAAAATACGCGGGCAGGAGCGCCGCCGCGCTTTGTTTTACAAAAACGGCCACGCCGAGCAGAGCGCCCGCCGGGATGTATTTTTTGTCATGGAACAGCCACGCGCTGCACAGGCACAGGCCCGCGAGCCACAGGGCGGGCGTGGGGTCCTGCACCGTGAGGTAAATGAAGCGCGGGTGAAGGAGCACGAGCAGGGCGGCCCACCAGGCCGCGCGCGCATCAAACAGGCGCATGCCTGCGCGGTGCGCGGCCCAGGCCGCGAACAGGAATCCAAGCAGACCGGGCAGGAAAATGGTCCACGGGGAATCGCGCAGAACCGCGGCGAACGGGGCCACGAGCACGGTGTAGTAATTGGCGCGCTGCGCGGCCGCGTGCGTGGGTTTTAAATCCGGCACATTGAAATTGCGCAAATGGCGCTCGGTGAGGGTTCCGTGCGAAACCCAGTGCAGGGCGATTTCCCCATACTCGTACGCATCGCCTTCAAACGGCGGACACACGCGCACAGCCGCAGTGAGCAGCATGGCCACAAGCGCGCCCAGGACTATGAGCCACAAAGTGTTGGGCGCGCGCGGCGCGGTTGGGTTGATCGCGTCATCCATGTATGGATTAGATTATATCGATTGCGCGGCGCAGCCTCAAAAACCCCGCAAATAAAAACCCCGCCGGGATATGCCCGGCGGGGTTGTGTGACTCGGGAATCTGGCGATACGTTTATTGCGACAAAGGATATGAAGCGGTTGTGAATGAACCCGCTGTCAGGACCCCGGACAGGTCGGGAGGATTCCCGTACTGGTCCTGTAGGTCCAATCCTGTGCCGCCGCAGTTGGTACTGGATACCTGTTGGATTGTGTAATTGGTGGACAGCTTCAGAGACAGGTATCTGGCGGTTCCAAAATATGCTGGATTATATTTTGTTCCCAGTACAAGGACCAGAGTGTCATTCGGGATGTTTGTGGTTGTCCAATACACCCTAATGCCATAGTTGTTGTCATAGGTCGCATAGGATGCTGTCCAACCATGACCGACATTATTGTATGCTCCGGTGCTTGTGTCTTCCACACGGAAACACAAACCTGTATGGAAATAATTCGGATTCATGGACTGGCTGAAAACAGCCCGGAACTGTGTTTTGAGGGTGGGCACTCCCGTGGCGCCGTTTGCCGGGCTGAAGGAAATCACGGTGGCTGGCACATAATTATTGCAACTGGCCGTTAACACACCGGGATTCAAACAGAGATCAATGGTTGCTGCGTTGTTGTCATTACAGTCGGCATTCGTGGCGCAGGCAAACTGTGCGCACGAAGCGGATGTGGTGCCCCCGTTCTGGCATAATTTGTTAGTTCCACAGTCGCTGCTGGTGTTGCATGCGATGTTGGTGCATGATGCCAGGGTTGTTGCGGGATTCAGGCAATATCCCGGCTGCGCTCCAGATGCCGGGCAGTCCGAATGCGCGCCGCAGGCGATGGCCAGGGCCGTGGCTGACGTGGTTGTTGTGGCGCCCGCGGTCACGGCAATGGAGGACGCCGTGGAAAGCTTGGTGCTTCCGAGTACGAAAACCAGGTTGTATGCGCCCACGGGCACGTTGCTGATCGTGTACGCGCCGCTGGCATCAATGTACCCGGTGAAGGATGTGCCTTCAAGATAGCACATGGCCACGGTGTTGCCGGCCTTGATGCTGGCCGGAAGCGTGATGGTTCCCGCAATTTTGCCCGTGGCCACGAGTTCAAAATTTACAGTGACCGCGGCTGCGGCGCGCGCGGACACGGCCCGCGGCTGGGCGGCCACGGCGTCCTGTTTGAACGCGGACACAGTGTATTCTCCTTCAGGCACTGTGAGGGTATAAGCGCCGTCCGCGCCCGTGGTGGTGGTGTATACACCCGGAGTGGCCAGGGCCTGTTTCGCGGCCAGGCGCCCGCCGTTTTCTGCGGCGGCCATCATGCCCAGCACGCGCGCGGTCACGCCGTCCGTGGTTTTTTCCGCGACCACAATCACGTCGGAATAATCCGTTACGCCTTGAATGGTCACGCGCCCGGAGATCTGAGAATCCGGCGTCTCCTGGACCGCGGCCGTGGTTGTGGCGGCTGGCGCGCTCTTTTCAGCCCCTCCGCCCCCGCACCGCGTGGCCAGGAACAGGGCCAGGGCGCACAGCAGCACCACCGGTAAAATTCTCCCCGCATGTTTCATGGATTGTTTCATGTTTGGTCCTCCCATTGTTCAATCATGATTTAAGGCACAACAACCGTGGATGATTCCAGGGTGTAATTCTCTTTGGTGGCAAGGATGTTGTAAGTGCCCGAAGGCACATCATAGAACGCGTAAGCCCCGGCGCTGTCCGTGGTTGTGGAAGCGCTGAACGCGCTGTTATACAGAGCCACCGCGGCATCGGCCACAGGCTGGCCGCCTGATGTGACCACGCCGTTGACACTGGGTTCTGCTGTTGTGGTTGACGCGGACAGGGTTAATGTGACAGAGGCGACCCGGCCCGCACTGCTGACTGTGGCCGAGGTTGTGGTGGAGGCGTATCCCTGCGCGCTCACAGAAATGGTTGCGGTTGCCAGGGGTGTGAGAGCGCCGAAGAGCGCCTGCCCCGCGCTGTCCGCGGTTTTGGACTGCGCTGCGCCGCCCACAGTCACCGTGACTGTGGCGCCGGGGATTGCCGCGCCGGATGCATTCAGCACAGTGACCCGGATGCTGCCCTTGGTGGCCAGGTCGGTGATGGCCGTGGCCAGCGTGGCGCCGCCGGGCGAGTTCGTGAGATTCGTGAGTTGCTGCACAGCCACAGTGTCCGTGCCCGTCAGGGTGGTTGTGATGTCTTCGGTCACCAGGCCGAGAATGTCCACGGCCGGGCTTGCCAGAGCCTGATCCGCGGCCAGGGCGGCCTGGACCGCATCATAGATGCCGTTCAATGTTTCCGTGGGAAGGTCGGCGCCCGTGATCTGCTGGTCCGCGGGCAGGTTGGCGTTAATGGTTTGCACCGCCTGCTGCATGGCCGCCACAGTGAGCGATGTGGCGGCGTCCACGTCCACACCGGTCACGATTCCTTTCATAACATCGCTGGGATGGATCGAGATGATGCTTTTGAGATTGAGGTTTTTGCTCTGCCCGTTGATCTGCACGGTTTTTGTACCCAGGATGATGGCGTTATTTACGGGCAGCACATAATAAATGGTAAAGTCTCCATTAATGTCCGTGGTGGCGATGTATGTGCTGTCCAGGGGAACGAGCTGGCCGTCGGCGTTCATGGTATATACGGCCAGGGATGCAAAGGCCACGGCGATGTCATGAAAGGTGTTTGCCTGAAACAGCGTGCGCATCCCGGACCGGGCCGCAGCCGCTCCGCTCACGCCCGCTGGCGCATAGAGCCTTCCAGAAATATTGGCTCGCCCCGCGGCCCAGGCCGGGGGCAGGGTGGCGGTGCTGCCGATGTCTTGGTTCGATCCGCCGCAGCCCGCAGCCAGTCCCGCAGCGCAAATCAGTATGGCAACAAGGCAAAGCTTCATGTGTCTCATGGGGAAACCCCTTTGTTTTGTGTCGCGATTCCCGGGCTCGGGCGTTCGATTCCACCCCAGCAGCGTGTGCTCGGTATGCAAACACGGCAACCGGCATGGCGCCTGAACCCGTGATGTTTCTTTCATCTGAAAACCTCAATTAATGGCATGAAATAATCCGACAAGATCTAAATTATACTTGATATCCCCTTTTTAACATATAGGAAACAAAAAGTTTGGGGAGGAGCGGCGAGGGTTGGAATCAGATAGCAGAATCCGGGGGCGCGGAACGGGAGTCCGCACATTGGACAGAATCGAGAATGTAGGCGATGCGGTGTTCGAACGTGTGTGCGGCGAGCACCTTTTGGCGGCCGGCGCGCGCCACGGCCCGGCGCTCGTCCGGCCTGTCGAGCCAGTAGCGGATCATATCCGGGAGATCGTCCATGTCGCGGCAACACACAGCTTCGCGCCTGTCATCGAACAGTTCAATGAAATCCGCGCGATAGTCGCTGATCAGGAACCCGCCCGCGGCCAGGATGTCGAACACGCGGATGGGCACGGCCGTTCGCAACTGTTTGGCCGTGAGGTTCAGATTCACGCGCGACGCAGTATAGAGCAGGGGCAATTCCTCGCGGTTGTGAATGCGGCCCAGGAAGCGGACGCCCCCGCGCGCCACCTGCTCCCAGCCTGCGTCCCCGTACACGCGCACATCGAATGCATGCAGGCTGCCGATCACGTCGCGGCGGGTGAAGCCCTGGCGTTCGCTTCCCGAATTGCCCGCGAAACTCACGTCGCATGCGAATTGCCCGCGCTGCTCATCGGACATCTCCATGGGCCGGAACACGCGCGGATTGGCGGCAAACGGCAGGTGCGCGGCATGGGGCGCGCCCAGGGTGAGCAGGGGCTCCACATAGGTGCGGTCCCAGGTGAAAATACGGTAGTTGCTCCCCAGCGACTCCAGGGACAGGGCCTGCGCGCGATCCCCGTCGGCATCCGGGGTGAAAAACCCAACAGGGTCATCAAAGAACCAGGATATGATAGGTATGCCAAGCGGGCGCAGCACCTCGGGCACAAGGCCGGTCACGTCGATGGTGAACACCAGGTCGGGCGCAAAATCCGTGACCGCCGCATGCAGGGCGTCCAGGACCTCGCGGTCGCGCATGTGCCGGTGCAGTTCCACAGTGCGCACGGTATGGCCCAGGGCGCGCAGGGCCTCGTGGCAGTCCATGAATGAAAATGGAACAGCCGCGCCCGGCACGGAAAAGGACAGCACGCGCAGGCCCTGGCCCGGGTGCGCGGCGCTGTGGTGCGCGCGCAGCAGCGGGTAGTAATAATCCATATCCGCCGCAAACAGGGTGGGGTGCCGGAACACGTGCGCATGCGCGGCGCGCGCAGCCACAACCCGGGCCTGATCCGGGGCCGCGCCCACAACGAAACACAGCCGGCCCGTGCGCAGGGCCGCGCACCAGTCCGTGCGCGCCAGCGCCGCGCGCGCCAGGGCCGGGCGGCGTTCAACAACAACAAACTGCGTATCCGGGAGCAGGCGCATGAGCGCATCCAGGTGATAACCCAGGCCCAGGCCCAGAACAAGCACGGCCCCGGCCGCGCGCGCCGCAGCCGTGTCAAACAGCGCGGCTTCGCGTTCGGCCTGGCGCGCGGGGTCGAACCGGCTATAGAGGGCGCGCGGGGGCGCGCCCGCCCGGTGCAGGGCCGCGGTGGGCCCGCCCCTGCGGCTTGGGCATAGTTCCAGTTCCGTGTCGCGCGTTTCTTGTTTCAGCAACTCCGCGCATGCGGGGTCGCATTGGGCAAGCGCAAAAAGGTTCGCTTCCAGCATGCGCATATTATATAACAACTCCGCGCCGCGTGCGGGGTGCGTGCGCCGCGTGGATTGCAATGATGTATTATTCAAAAACAATGCCCGAACATTTTTGAGTTTTTATAAAGCTTAAAAACAATGTATTCCTCATCGTTTGAAGCTGTTGGATTTGCACAGGGGGGGGGGTATTGCAGTAATAGAGTCTGGCAATTTGTCAGCAATTTGGCTTAATCCTTACAAACAAATCACACGCGCAAAACAAATCATGACACTTGCCGATAAATGACGGATATCTGGGGACATTCATAATAACTGTCTCACTTTAATCGAAAAGAATTTCTCGGACTTCAGTTCGTGGTTTGCAAGCAGTAACTTACACAAATATTGTGGGCAAAAGCGGGTTTGATTTTGGAGTGCGGCGATTTATCGCCGCTTTCGCAGGTCGAGAACATCCGGGATGCACCGCCATGTGACGGGAATTAATTCCCGTCACGCAAAGCCACTAATGAATTGTCGCACTCCAAAGCAAGAACAATTTGATTTAAAAAGGTTTTTGCTTATAAACCGCCCCCATCCAGTTTGAGAAGGTTTGACGCTTTATCAAATAATGAGATACCCCGGACTTCAATCCGGGGTTGTTTATTTTATCTTTTTATGTCTCCTCGTTGATTTTTACATGCATGTATTCTACCATACCACGTTGTGTTTCCTTTTACATATTTGAACTGCTTATGGTAGTTTTAGAGCCCTAACTGTTCAAGCGATTTCCGCTGCGAAATATTTCTTTTTGAATAGCAACGCCACGTTCACCAGGGCGATGAGCACGGGCACTTCCACGAGCGGGCCGATGACTGCGGCGAAGGCTGCGCCCGAGTCTATTCCAAATACCGCGACGGCCACGGCGATGGCCAGTTCGAAATTGTTACTCGCGGCGGTAAACGACAGTGTGGCCGACTGCCCGTATGTGGCCCCCGCTTTTTTGCTCATGAAAAACGTGATGAGAAACATGCCGTTAAAATAGATCAGAAGCGGCACGGCGATGCGCACCACATCCAGCGGAATTTTTACGATATATTCGCCCTTGAGGGAAAACATGACAATGATTGTGAACAGAAGCGCCACCAGGGTGATGGGACCGATTCTGGGCACGAACACCTTGTGATACCATTCTTTGCCTTTGGCCCTCACCATGATGATGCGCGTAAACAGGCCCGCCAGGAACGGGATGCCCAAATAGATGAAAACGCTCTTGGCGATTTCTTCGATTGTAATTTTGTCGAGGTTGATTTTGGCAACCGTGTCCCCGAGCCCGATCCACACCGGAAACACCTTGATGAACACATATGCATACACCGAAAAAAACAGGACCTGGAAAATGGAATTAAATGCCACCAGGCCCGCGCAGTATTCAGAGTCCCCGTCGGCCAGGTCGTTCCACACGATGACCATGGCGATGCACCGCGCCAGGCCGATCATGATGAGCCCCACCATGTAATGCGGATAGCCCCTCAAAAATATCACGGCCAGCGCGAACATGAGCGCCGGCCCGATGATCCAGTTCTGCACCAGGGACAGCCCCAGCACTTTGCCGTTTCGAAACACTTTGCCCAGTTCTTCATACCGCACCTTGGCCAGGGGCGGGTACATCATAAGAATGAGCCCCGCGGCAATGGGCAGGTTCGTGGTTCCGCGCTGAAACGCGGGCTGGGTGATGAACTCCACCCACGCGCTGCTGAAGTAGCCCAGCGCCACGCCCGCGCCCATGCCCATAAAAATCCACAGGGTCAGATACCGGTCCAGGAATGAAAGCCTTTTCATGGTTTCTTCCACCTCGTTGGGGAGTCTGTCAGTCCGGCCTGCGCGCCGTGACTTTAATGCTCGCGATATATCCATCGGCTTTGCCGTGCGGGAACACGCCGCGCATCATGTCGCTTACCGGCCCCTCGGTCACGAAAAACATTGCCCCGAAATCCTCTTTGGATTCCACGGTAATCTGTTCAAGCCCGGCCGCGGCAATGGCGTCCAGGTAATCCCGCTCCATGAGCGCGCCCGAGATACACGCGGACAGGGCTTCCGGATCATTCTCGATGGCGTCAGGCAAGGCGCGCAGCTTCACAATGTCGGACACAGCCATGCGCCCGCCCGGGCGCAGCACGCGGAATATTTCCCTGAACGCCTGTGCCTTGTCCGGCACCAGGTTCAATACGCAGTTGCTGATCACCACATCCACGGAGTCACTGTCCACGGGCAGGGACTCAATTTCCCCGAGCCGGAATTCAATGTTGCCAAACTGAGACTGCTTGAGGTTTTCATTAGCCTTGGCGATCATGTCCGCTGTCATGTCCACACCGATTACGCGACCGCCCGGGCCCACCCTGGCCGCGGCCAGGAAACAGTCCATGCCCGCGCCGCTGCCAAGGTCCAGCACAGTCTGTCCGGGTTCGAGGCCGGCCATGGCCGTGGGGTTGCCGCAGCCCAGGCCCAGGTTGGCCTCTCCGGGCAGCGCGGCCAGGTCCGCGTCCGTATAGCCAATCTTTTTGGCCACGCTTTGCGGGTCATCCGCATATGAGGTGAGGAATGCGCTCACTTGTTGCGAATCCGCATCACCCGCGCCGCAGCACGACGGCCCGCAGCAGCTCTTTTGCCCGCCCCGCGCCACGGCCCCGTAATTCTGCTTCACATTGTCTTTGATTTCCTGAGGGGTCTGTTCTTTCATGATTTGTCTTCCTTTGCACATTTTCCGGGCCGCATGCGACATCGGAAATAGTCGGCCAGCGCGTCGAGCGCTCCGGGCCGCACCGCGTAATAGGCCCACTGCCCGCGTTGAAACACGTCCACAAGCCCCGCGTTGCGCAGTTCCTTGAGGTGGTGGGACAATGTGGGCCCGGTCACATCCATCAGCGTGAGGATTTCACACACACACACAGAATCCCGCGGGATATCCCCCGGACGCTCCGCCGTGCGGCACAAATCTGTGCACCCGCACCCGGCCCGGATGATTTCAAATACTTTGAGGCGGTTTGCATTGGAAAGGGCCTTGAACGCCTGAACCGGTGATGCCGTCTCAATCTGCGCCATGGGCTTCAACTCCCGGCCTTGTTTATTGCGGCGATGGCTTCATCCAGGGTTTCAATATGCTGCTCCAGGGCTTGCGCGGTGGCGCGGAACACGGCGTCGATTTCATGCTGCGCGCCCGCGGCCGAGGCCGGATCCTGCAGGCCCCAGTGCAGGCGCTGCGCACGGCCCGGAAACACCGGGCACACGTCACGCGCGGAATCACAGGTGGTAATAACGAAATCGAAGTTCTGGCCCAGAAACGTGTCTGTGGACTTGGGCACATGCGCTGATATGTCGATGCCGCGCTCGGCCAGCGCTGCCACCGCGCCCGGGTGTACGCGATCCGCGGGCGCTGCGCCCGCGCTGAACACGTGCACCCGGTCTGCGTAGCGTTTGCGGATAAGCCCCTCGGCCATCTGGCTGCGGCACGAGTTGGCCGTGCATAACACAAGTATCTTTGCTTTCGCCATAATGCACCCTTCCGTTTTGACATTTAGACAACAATCTAACTAACGATTTCAGTATAGCCCGGATGGGAACACTTTTCAATCAGAAAAGATCGAATGTTCCCGGACACGCGCACAACGCGGGTGTTCCGGAATTATCATTTATTTTCATTCAGATACAGGAAACTCAATGCAATGGCCGTGAGAGCGGCTGCGCCCGAGCCGGCGAACACGGCCAGCATCAGGGTGTCGCCCCTGGCGTGATAGTAGCCCGGGCTGTTGATAATTGCGTACAGGAGCATGCCGAGCGCCAGGAAGTGGGCGTGCGCGCCCCAGGGCCGTTTGCGCAGCAGGCCGATGCCGCCCGCGAGCAGGGCCGCGGCGGCTGCGAATTCCGCGGCGATGTGCCAGGCGGTCTGCACAGGCTGATCCTCCATGCCGGGCACGCGTCCGCTGGCATAGAAAAGTGTCCATGTGGCGATGATGCTCAGGCCGACCAGGATGCTGTACCAGGGGAGGATTTTTTTCATTGTGTTCTTCTCCGGCTTGCGTGCGCTGCGGGCGCTATTGCTGTTCGGCGGCGGGTTCCGGGACTGCCTCGCGTGCGCCGGGCGCCGGGTCTTGTTCCTGGCCTTGTTCCTGGTCGGGATCGGGTTGCAGTTTGTCTGTTTTTTTGAATACGCCGATATCGCGCAGCCATTTTGTGGCGCGCGCGCGGCCCTTGGCCCTGTCAATGGTTACACCCTTGCCGGCCGCACGCTGCAGAACCATGGCCAGGCCGCGCTCCATGGGGGCGGGGTCCGTCGCCAACTCGCGCGCAATAAGCATATCGATATAGGCTTCGAGATAGCGCTGCTCCTGATCCATATAAATTCCGGCCATGGCCGAATAGGTGTAGGGGTAACGGGGGTTCATATTCACGCTTTTAACAAGGAACTGTTTTGAGAGTGCGTAGTGCTGGGGTTTTTCATCGTAGAGCTTGAGTGCGAGCAGAAGCATGGTTTGGGCCAGAGTGCGTTGAAAACCCGGCTGGCCCTCGGCCCTGTCAAAAGCTTCGGCCAGGGTTGTGGCCGCGGCCGCATAATTGCCATCCTGCATTTGTGTGCGGCTGTATTGAAACAGAACTACGGGTTCGCGGCCCGTGTCGTCGGCCAGGTGCGCCCAGAAAGTAGAGTCGCTGCGGAATGTGAACATATGTTCCCGCGTTGCCATGCCCAAGGCCGCGAGCACGATGAGCGCGGCAAGCACCATGGGCGCGGCGCTGATGCGCGAAAGCTTGTACCCGCGGGGCGCCGCGGCCACAGCGCCCACAACGGCTGCGCCAAGGCCCAAGGCGGCGTATGCCAGATACGGCCCGGCATCGGCCAGAAACGGCTGCTCAATGAGGGCGTGCGACGCGGTGGCGGCCAGCAGCCAGGCCGCAACCCCGCTGAGCGCGGGATGCAGGCGCCGGATCATGCCCCAGAGCATGACGAGCGTTAGCCCGGCCACACTTGCGGCGCCGGCAATTGCCGCCCACGTATCGGCGCCGGGAATCGGCGCCGGATGCACCGGCGGAATTTTCCACACCACCACCAGGGACTGCATATAGGCGCCGATCCGCGCAAGAAATGACACCGCGTTAAAACCGCCGCCGAACACATTCCACGTGTTGTACAAGTATGCGGCCGCGGCGCTGACGAGCACGAACGGAACCGCGCGCACCAGCACAGTGCGCCGGTTCTGCGCCAGGGGCAGGGCCACGGCAACGGGAACCAGGAACCAGAACAGGACGCCCGTGTCCGTGAACATGCCTAATGTGTATAGAACCAGGGAAACCGGGTATGCCGCTATCAGACCAGGCGCAGGATTGCGCGCCGCTTGCAAAAACAACAGGGTGGAGGCGAGAAGAAATACGCCCGCCAGCACCTGGGGCATGACCCAGAGCCAGGCCGCGCCGCCTGTGGCCCCGGGGTGAGCTGCGAACACAGCAGCCCCGGCAGCCGCGCACGCCGCCCACATCCAGGGGCCCACACGCACTGCATGGCGTGTTGCCGCCAGAATTAACAAGTACAGGAGCAGCACGCACACGATGTGGAACACAAGGTTCATGGCGTGATATGGCCGCGGATTATTTTTAAACATCGGGGCCGCGGCGCGTATTGCATATGTAAACAGGGGGGGGCGCAGCGGGCCTGTGTGCGGAGAAACCTGCACGGGACCGGATTGGCCCGTTTCATTAATATCTTCATACGGATTAGCCGTCTCGTCCGCCGCCTCTTCCGCAGCGTCCTGTTCAATTCCAAATATGCGCACCCAATCCGTGTGTACAAACCCGCCCCGGAGCACTGGCAGGCAGAGCATTGCTGAAAACACGGCTATCAACACGCCGCACTGCCACGCCGGGCTTCTCATTTCACCGGCCTTGGCCCGTGGTTCCGATTTCAACTGGTTCATCATTCTGGCTCCCCGCAAAAAAGCGCGGCCTGAAAACCTTCCCGGCGCGCGTCTGCTTCCCCTTGCATTCATTGACACATTTTTCAATTGTATATTATAATCTAATTGGTGGAGCAAGTTATTGCGTTGTAAAAAGCATCCTTTGCTCCCGCCCGGACAAACCTGTCAAAAGGTCACTTAATGAATATCATACACCCGCGAACGCGCAATCAGAAAGGTTTCAGCCTGATAGAACTCGCCATCGTGGTGGCTATCGTCTTTATTCTGGCATCCGTGGCGAATATGATGGTCATTAAATTCAAACAGCGCAGCCGCATCGGAGAAGGCATCCGGCAACTATACCAGATAAAGAAATCTCTGGACTCATGGAGCAAAGAGTGCGGGGGCTATCCCAAACGCACATTAGGAGGCGGCTTCAACCAGTTAAGCATCATCATTGACCGCCAGCCGCCCAACTTCCCCATGGGCCTGCCCAGCAAATTCCCATCGGGCTCCATGTGTGACGCAGTGTCCCTGCAGGATTATATTGGCAGCGACATGCAGCGGGGCACCTGCGACTTAACCACAGACCCCGGGTGCGTGAGCAAGGTTTCCAGCAGCAACGGCGCCCAGTTCGGCTCCCTGTTCGTGGCCCACTCCACCGGACCCGGATATGCCCCCGACTGTAACGCCAACGCAGCCATCAATCTGGGCTGGGACTATGTGCTGCTCGGCGATATCACACAACCGTCCCGCAGGCCCGTGGCCGTTGTGTGCGGAAACCTGCTGTACGACAACTCCACCGTCACCGTTGTGATCAATGGCGCCGGCGTCATCGGACCCCTCCAAGTCACAGACGGCTCCGGCACAGTCGGACCAGACGCCATACCCCTGCCCGATGCATGCCTGTGCGGCGCATGGTGCGAAGACCATGTCCACAATGACACCGGCTGCTGCCAGCCCTGCACCGATAACACAGGGTTGCGGCACGAAGGCCTGCCCAGCATCAAGATCAAATACTGACGAACCGCCAACCAATCCGCTCTCCTGCCGCTTGCGTTGCGTTTCTCCCTTTCGTGTTCTTTCTATTCTGCATTTCCCCCAGAATGAAACACCACGTATAGCACCGCTCTGATTTCAAAAATGCAAAACAATCGGGGCCCATGGCGCGCGTGTTGTGAAAAGGAGATAGCAATCATGCGGCCTGCAAAGCGCCGTGATGATCGCCACCGAGGTGGCCGACTTCACAGCCTTCGACAACAGCGCCGCCTTTGCCTCATACGTGGGCCTGGCGCTGCGGGAATTCAGCTCGGGCGAGCGCGTGCGGCGCGGGTCCATCACCCGGGCGGGACAACAAGCCGCCTGCGCGTTACTTTTCGTCCAGGGCCGGGAACAGGCCGGCTGCGTGTTCTTCCTCTTTGATGCGGGAGTCGAGATATTTGAGGTGGCGCTGTTTTTCGATGAACTCGCGTTTGGCGGGGGGATAGCGGTCATTGGCGAGCATGTCCAGGTGCTCGCCGAGCCAGGCCCAGTTGCGCAGCCTGGCCGGGCCAAGGCCCAGTTTCTTGAGATACTTATTCACAGGCGCGTCGATACTGTGAACGGTTTTCCAGATTTGTGTGCCTTTTTCCAGGAACACCACATCAGTATCGTACCACTCCTCATTATTGCGCAGGGCGTCGGTGATGCGATCAATTTCCTTGTCCACGATGGCGTCGAGATCCGCATGCAGGGCGTCGAGCTTGTGCGGGGGCCAGTTTCCGGCCTGGCTGCTTTTTTTGCGAATGTCCCGCAGCACATTTTCAAATATAAAATCGCCCAGGTAGCGGTGCACCTCGGCCACGAGTTCCACGAGCATGACATCCAGGTCCGTGCACACAGCGTCCAGCTCCGCGGTGGCCAGGGCGCGCTGTTCATTGAGGCTTTTCAGAATGTTGCGGTTTCCGGTGTGGTCCATGGCGGCGCTCAGTTTTCCCCGGGCGGTGCATCCCCTTCAAGGTTTTTCAGGTGGCTGCGGATTTTATTTTTCAACGTCTCGTCGTCTTCGAGCGCGAGGTAGGCTTCCCACTGCTCGCGGGCTTCGGCGAATCGTTTGAGTTTCTCAAGTATCACGGCTAAATTGTAGCGCACATTCTTGTCGTCGCGCACGGCCAGGGCTTGTTTGAGGATATCCGCGGCGCGGTTGTTCTGCTGCAGTTTACTGTACAGGATGCCGAGGTTGATGCGTGCGGGCAGGAATTCCGGGTCGATTTCCAGGGCGCGTTCATAGTGTTCAGCAGCCTCTGGCAGCACAATGGGCGTGGCGTAGCGTTCGCCGCCCACATGTTCCAGGGCCACGGCCATGTTGTAGTGCGCCTTTTTGTTGTCGGGTTCTTTTTCAATGATCTTCTTGTACGCCATGGCCGCTTGTTCATAGTCTCCGGCCAGAAACGCCTGCTTGGCCTCGTCGAGCAGCGCCCTGATTTCCGGGCTTATGGTTTCTGGGTCTTGCCCGGATTGTTTCTGGGAATTGCCATTTGTTTCCGAGGTGTCCGGCAGGTTCGTTTTTTCACCGGGCTGCACGGCAGCCAAAGCTGCGGGCGCGGCGCCGCCCTGGATGCGGAAAAGGTACAAATATCCATTGTCATTGGGCGCGGCGATCCAGTCCCCGCCCGTGGAGAGCCCGGCAAAGGCGCCCGGGGCCAGCACCTGCTCGCGGAAAGTCCACATTGTTTGGCCGGTGTCGAGATCCAGGGCGAAAAGCTCGGCCTGATCAAAGGGCGCCAGGAGCCAGTTCTGCACCACAGCGGGCGTGCCGCCGGGCTTGCGGTTTGCGCCCTGGGCTGGCGCCACGCGCCACAGTTCTTTTTGTGCGGAGGTGTCGAATGCAGCCACTTCCCCTTTGGTGGTGGTGAAGTAAATCACGTCCCCGTGCGCCGCGAGTTCGTGCGCGATGGGCGCGCCGGCCATGTATTTCCACATATATGTGCCCTGAGTGAGATTAAGCCCGTAAATGGCGCCTCGGTCCGCGGCGAACACGATGCTGCCGTTAACGATGAGCGGAGAGGTGAGGGGGGATGAGCCCGAGATATACTCCCACGCAACGCGCCGCTCGCCCGGGGCCAGGCCCGCGGCGCGGCCGCGGTCGCCCGCGCACACCACCATGCCCCCGCCCATGGCCGGGCGCGTGCCCGCGGGCTGTTGCAGGTTGTAGCGCCAGATGATGTTGCCATCCCACCCGTACAGGGCGTACAGGTAGCCGTCCGTGGAATTCACATGAACCACTTCGCCCGAGGCGCTGGCGCGGCCCAGAATTTCTCCGCCGGTTTCATTGCTCCACACCAGCTTGCCGTCGTTTTTTTTAAGAGCCGTAACCGCACCGCCGCCATCGCCGAAGATCACCAGATCCCGCCACAGCACCGGGGCCGAGCGCACACGCGCGCCCGCATCGAAACGCCACAGCTCATCGCCGGTGCGTGCGTCCAGGCGCGCCACTATGCCGTCGTCATCGCCCACGAACACGGCCCCGGATTCATCCACAGCCGCGCGCACATCGGCCGGGCCGAATGTGAAGTGCTGCTTCCACAACAGTTCGATTTCAGGGGATTGCGCGGCGCGCGCCGCTGTGTGAATGGGAATCATGCACGCGGCCATGAAAAGCAAAACGCGCATTGCGGTTCCCAGTTTTTCTCTCATTTCTTACATGTCCCGTTTCCCGCTTCTCTATGTAACCATTATCACGGTTTTCCATTAAATGTGCACACGGTTTTGCCGCGCACGGTTGTAAATAAAGAATCCGCGCCAGCTTGGCCTGTTGGTCCGTTCCCCGGTATAATGATCCAATTGTTCTCAAAATCGTAGCGTGGCAGGTTCTTATTCCAACATGGCCGCGCTTTCAGGAGGCAGCCATGGCCATTGTGAAACCCATTCAGACCGAGCAGGCCCCGCCCGCGCGCGGGCCTGCGGCAAAGTACCAGCATATCCTTGAAGAATACCGGCCGCACGCCGGCGCCCTGCTTGAAGAAATCATGCAGCGCGAGCGCGGCCTGGGCTGCACCTTCGGCGCCGACCCCGTGCCCACGGCCCTGCGACCGCATTTTCTCACCAAGGGCCAGGCTGCGCACGTGCAGCAGGTGACAACCGTCATATTGAACTGCATCGAAAAGGTGGCGCGCTTCTATTTCGATCATCCCGAGGCGCGCGATTTTATCGTGCTCAACGAAGCCGAACGCTCGCTCATTGATATCGAGCCGAATATGAGCCGCACGGTGATCAAGTCCCGCCTGGACGGATTTTTCAAGGGTAACACGGATCTTCAATTCACGGAAATGAATTGCGACAGCCCCGCGGGCATGGCGTACTGCGATGTGCAGGAAGCCATTTTCCGAGACACCGAGCCCATGAGGGAAATGCGCAATTCCTACAAATTTCCGGCCCTGAACCGCACCGCGCGCCTGCTCACCGCGCTTGTGGCCGCATACCGCGACGCGGGCAACGGCAGCACAGCGCCCAATATCGCCATCACGGACTGGCGCGAGGTTAAAACCAATCCCGAGTTCGTGCTCATCGCCAATGAATTCAACCGCCGCGGATTCAAAACCCTTGTTGTGGATCCCCGGGACTTCGATTTTCAACGCGGCCGCCTGTTCGCCCCGGACGGCACGCGCATCGACCTGGTATACCGACGCGTAATTACGCGCGAAATTGCTGAAAAGGAAATGGAATGCCAGGCCCTCATCACAGCCGCGCGCAAGAAAAAAGTGTGCCTGGCCAACCCGTTCCGCAGCAAGGTGGTGGCCAATAAATCCACGCTCGCGGTTCTGTCCGACCCCGCGTTCAAATCCCTGTTCACCACGCGCGAACGCGAAGTCATCCGCAAGAGCGTGCCGTGGACCCGCAACTTTGCACCCTGCGCCGTGCGTTGGCAGGGCAGAAAATGGGATATCCAGGATCTGGCGCGCAAGCAGCGCCGGGTTCTTGTGCTCAAGCCCGCGGACGGGTACGGCGGCCAGGATGTGCACATCGGCCGGGACACAAAGGCCAAAGACTGGGAGGCGGTTATGCACCGCGCCCTGGGCGGCAACTGGGTGCTTCAGGGCCTGGTGGAGCCGCCCGTGGAATTCTACCCCGTGGCAGGGCCGCGCGGCCTGGCATACAGGCGCTATAACGTTAACCTCAACCCGTTTGCATTCGGCGGCCGGTTCGGCGGGTGCATCTCGCGCCTGTCCATTACGCCTATCATCAACGTGACCGCAGGCGGCGCCATGGTGCCCACCATGACTGTGGACCCCAAATAGAGGCGCGGGAACATTGCGCGTTTCCAACGGCTTTTTAGCCAGTGTGCGGGGCAGGGCGTGTATGCCATTGTCCGCACATCCTCTGATGGAGCTTTTATGAAACTGATCGATGCGCACAACCATATCGGGTTCAGCCCGGACGGCGGGGCGGTTACATATGAGGAACTTGACGCGGCCATGCGCGGCGCAGGCGTGTCGCGCTATGTGGTGTGCCCCATTGATGAGCCGGGCAGCGGGCCGTGCTACACCGAGCCGAACAACCGCATCGCAGCGCTTATGAAAAAGGACGCGCGCGTGATCGGGTTCGGGCGCGTGGCGCCCACGCAGTGCATGGACGCCGCAGACGAAGTGCGCCGCATCGCCGCCCTGGGCCTGCGCGGGCTCAAGCTGCACATTATCTCCGACAAGTTTAAAATCCAGCAAGCCCGCACTGTGATGGAAACCGCGGCCGCACTGGGCCTGCCCGTGCTGTGCCATACGCACCACACCAGCTTCACAAGCAATGCCAAACACTGGCGCGCCCTGTTCGCGGAAACCGGGGCCACGTTCATCATCGCCCACGGCGGCAAGGACAGTTACCGGGAACTGTGTCGCATCGCTCCAAAATATGACAATGTATTTATCGATACCACATGCGTTTCCATTAACCGTACGCGCGTCCTGCTCTCGGCCCTGGGCCCGCGGCGCATCCTTTTTGCCTCGGACATGCCATACGGCCACCCGCAACTCGAAAAGCTCAAATGGCGGCTTGTAGCCGGAACAAAGGATCTTGAATTCATATTTTATAAAAATGCCTGCCGCGTGTTCGGCATCGACCCTGATACATTATGACATTTATTACGGTCCGTACGTGTAAGATTCGGCTTGAACAAGCCTTTTTTGTGATGCCAGGCTGTTGCTGAAAGGGATCAGAACAACCCTGTTTCTGTGATGGCTGTCACTTGTTCGGCAGGGGTCCGGGGGTTGTGCTCTGATTGTGCAAAAACCGGGCGGCAGCCGCGCGCAGCAGTCCCGAAGATCCTTTTGACAGTCGGAGAACACACGGCCAGACCTGCACGAGACGGGCAGGTCTAAACAAACATTTATTCTCCCCTCATCACATATTCATATTTGACCGGGGTTGTAAAATATAAAGCTCTTGCAATAGGCCGGGAATTAAAAATCGTTGATGCTCCCGAAGCATCCGACGCGGGCGGCGACGACATGGAATAATCTGCTTCAAGAGTAAAGCAGGCCCGCACCACGGCCACCATTAAAAAAAAACAGCCCCGCCTCAACCGGCGGGTTTTTTTAATGTGCCGGGCATGGTGCGGCGCCTGCCCTGGGACAAGCACATGAATGATAAATGAATATAACTAATGAGTTCATAAGTATGTTGACAAATAACGAGCCATTTCCCTCTGTGAAAGGGTGACAATCTGTCTAACTACTTACGACCGGATTAGTAACTAATGAGCATCGGCCAAGGGGTGTGGCTTTGCATTCGCCTATCGTTGAAACAAATACCGGACCACGACAGCGTTCCATGCGCGGCCAGTGCGATTCCTGTAACCGTCCTCGTTCAGTGCGGCAGCCACTTTCTGAAAAGATAATCCAGATTCGCGCAGGGTCTGCATGTGGACGAGGATTTCCTGCTCACCCGGGCATTGGATCAGGAACCCACCCTCGTCGGCTGTGGTGCCATAAGGACACTCACCACCCAATTTCAGGCCCTCGGATTTCCTCTTGGCCAGGCCCGCCTTGGTTCTCTCTGAGGTCTGGTCACGCTCGAACTCGGCGAACACGGCCTGCAGACTGAAGTACATCTTGCCAGCCGCGCCGTTGGTTTGGACGCCCTCATGGATACTGTGCAATTCGATATTGCGCTTGCGCCAGATATCCGAATACTTCAGCGCCTCAGCCGCATTTCTGAACAGACGGTCACGTTTCACGGTGACAATCGCTGAGATGTCGGAACTGCGGCCATTGGCTGTCAGGTCAAGGAGATGGAGCATACCAGGGCACCCTCGTACATTGCACGCAGAAATGCCTTCGTCGGCAATAATTTCAAGCAAGTCAAGTTCATGAAGTTGTCTATAAAGCTGGATTTTTTCGTGCTGAGCAGCAAGTGACCAGCCTTCTCTGGCTTGCTCATCAGTGCTGACGCGGATGTAGCCCAGAGTTTTGACGATGGGCGTATGAAGCATGGTGCGTACCTCCCATGGGATTATTTGGAATTTTATATATATAGGCATCCGCATGGGGATTGCTAAAGGGCGATGGAGTGTGGTAGAATTTTGAATAGCGATACAAGGGTGAATTTAGAAGTATCATGCGCTTGATATTCATTAGAGTATTCTCATTTCTGGCTTTGGTTGGCTTTATTGCGTCTCTATTTATTCACATCGCAAGCTTTTTTTGTTTTTCAACTTCAGACGAATCCATATTGATTCTTTCTGTTGGGATATTTGTAGTGATTCTTCCTATGCAATGGTTGAAATCAGGTAAACGCCAAAGGTGGTGGAAAATGTTGGATATTCTGCCCAATTGGCTTGTTTCCATGTGTGGTTTTGTTGCCATATATGCTTTTTTCAACTTCTTCATAATGATGGTATTGATGGAAAGTGGTTATGGTGAGTTTAGAGATGGAAACTATTACTTAATGAGTCACAATAAGATTATAAGAGAAATCACAGAGCAGAAATTCCATTGGTTTAATGCATACCGGACAAGGTTGTTTTCTGGTCACTGGATGATATTCTACATATTTGCATTCGCAGGTTTGTGGTTTGCCAACCACACTGCACAGCATCAGCCAGGCACCGTGACAGAAGACGAGAGACGCGAGAATGTGATGTAGAGGACATGATGCAACGATGATGGATGAGCGAGAAGAAGATTGGAAACCATTATCACCCAAATCGGATTTGTCATTATCTGACCAAAGAAAGGAGATTATCCGTTTACTAAAGAGAGATTTTGTACCTTTATTGCGTGAACATGGTTTTAGTGGCTCTCACCCAAATTTTAGACGCCTTAAAGGCAAACAATTTGATTTCATATTTGTTCAATTTAATAAATACGGTGGAAGTTTTGCTATTGAGTTGGGTTATTGTAGCCCAGAGCAAGCGGATATGATTTCAGCAGAGTTTCAGATAGACAACAAGAAAATTACAGTTGGACATTTATATTTCAAGCAACGCTTCCGTTTAGGTGCCTTGAGCAATAACGAGGACCGTTGGTTTACATACAACTTATATTACAACTACAGTGCTTGTGTGAATGAGGCGATTGAATTGTTTAAAACCCAAGCCGAATCATGGTGGAAAAATCCCGACAAGAATATGGGACAATAAAAGCGTAAGCCATAGCCACAGCAGCAACACATCAGATGTGACAGAAGATGAGAACGCGAGAGAAGATGTGACGTAGAAGTAGAGGAACTGATGAAGTGAACACGTATAAATCCGACAACAAATTCTTGTACAGGAACATCATTGTCCTTTATGCCCTCCTGGTTGCGCTGGTTGCAAGCCACGTCATTGAGTATTTCAATGTATTCAAATACGCTGTAGATATCATGTATATCAACCTTTTATTAGCCGCAGGAAAAGCAATGACTGGGAAAGCTCAAATTATTTATGACAGGGTAGATGTGGATAATAGTAGCATCTTGATAAGAAAGAACTCTGACAAGAAATATGACACGTCTTTCCGAATGTCGTACAAGAATATTGTTAATGTCAGTGTCCGAGATGTGCTGCTCAATGACATGTTCAGTGACAATGTATGCAAGGCGTATATATTCAAGCACAACCAGGGCAAAGAGCATTATTTGAGATACGATATCAATGACAACAAGCAATTCGAGAATGACTTAAAAGAAGCGGGCGTACAGTTTACGGGAAGGTAGGCGCAAGCCATTTCAGCAGCATGCGCCAGCAACGAGCAGATGTGACAGAAGACGAGAACGCGAGAGAGATGTGACTTCGTAAGAGGATATGATGAATGGCAGCTAAGAAAATGCACAGGTATGAATTTTTTGTACTAATTCGGCATGTTCTAATCAGCATATTCTGCTTCATCAGTTCAGCGTATGCCTTAATTGTTGGAAGTAGTGGGCTGGCTGCAGTTTGTGGAACTGCTGGAATCCTTGGTGTCTTGGTCACATTTATCGCATATCGAAAAGTAAATAGTGATAAACAAGTCGTGAAACGAGAGTACGAGCAATATACAATCAGGAATCCTATTCAGCTGTCGGTCATGATATTTGCTATTGTAT
>Ga0351878_1045_pt1 | contig 37468 bp, 28 predicted proteins | sample BONcelFGM3001D14_FD_206781 | JGI IMG/M metagenome (GOLD analysis project Ga0351878, IMG submission 206781) | Enriched cells from coal bed in the Powder River Basin, Montana, United States - BONCAT cells FGM rep3 HSBNCT.FGM.300.1.D14 ...
ACAATGAAGATAACAACGATATTGTAGACGCCGCGATCAACGAATATATCACCGGCGCCATCGAGGTTATCATCAATCTCGATCCCGCAACCCCTCAATAAGACCCGCAATGACAAAGGATTGGTGGAGGAAACCAATGACGAAGAAAAAACTGATTGCCATAGTTCTGACGGCGCTCATGGCCGTAGCCCTTCCCCTGCTTCTGGCCCAGTGCGGCGGGGGCGGCTCCACATCTCCCGCGGTTTCAGCAGGCAGCGGCACCGGTAAACTGGCAGCGAACGTGACCTTCACGGGCCGCGTGGCCGGCCGCACCGCAGCCGTGGCCAGCGGCACCGTGGATATCACCATCACAGTCACGGGCGTGTACTCAGAGGACAACACGGAATTCGACCCCATTGTGGTTGAACAAACCGTGGACCTGTCCCAGAGTCAAGCGCGCATTTCCGTGCTGGATGTGCCCATCGGCTTTAACCACCTGCTCGTGGTCCAGGGCGACTGGGGCGACGGCGTGGTGGAAAGCGTGAAAGCCATCGTGCCAGAAGTGTCCGAAGGCCACACGGAAATTATCCAGGTGGACGACATGAGCACGATCCTTGCGGAAACCGCTATTTATTACGCGGAACAGGAAGGCATCGACCTTATCGAGATCACCATCGAACAGCTTCAGGAATGGTCCATGAATATCGGCATGCTTTCCCTGACCGTGGATTATGCGGACATGACCCCGGCCGACATCATTAATTTCGTGGCGCCCACATGCGGGGACGGCAACCTGGAAACAGGCGAACTGTGCGACGACGGCAACACCATGGACGGCGACGGGTGCTCCTCCACGTGCTTCACCGAAGCCGCCGGATTCTGCGGCGACGGCAATCTGGACACTGGCGAGCAGTGCGACGACGCCAATAACACAGACGGCGACGGCTGCTCCAGCCTGTGCCTCACCGAAACCCCCGTAACCGGCGTATGCGGCGACGGCAACCTGGACACAGGCGAAGACTGCGACGACGGCAACACCACGGCCGGCGACGGCTGTTCCAGCCTGTGCCTCACCGAAATCCCGGTAATGGGTGTATGCGGCGACGGCGCCGTTGATTCCGGCGAAACCTGCGACGACGGCAACACCACGGCCGGGGACGGCTGCGACGACCTGTGCATGACCGAACCCGTGGACGTGTGCGGCGATGGCCTCACCACAGGCAGCGAAACCTGCGACGACGGCAACATCACCAGCGGCGACGGCTGCGATTCCACGTGCCAGACAGAACCCGACGTGTGCGGCGACGGCCTCATCACAGGCAGTGAAACATGCGACGACGGCGTGAACAACGGCAGCGTCGGCTACTGCAACAACACCTGCGACGGCGCCGTGGCCTGCTCCGGGCCGGGCGGCGCCTGCGCTTCGGGCGGCGACTGCTGCACCGGCGCCTGCAACACTATTACGACAACAACGCATACAACTATGGTTCCCACTACAACCACATCCACGACCACGACTATTTCCCCGACGAGCTATACCACATGGACACCGGGGACTTCGAGCTGCAACATCACCGCCACCACCCCCTCGACTATGTCAACTTGTGTTCCGGGGCCGGGGCACATGATCCCTGGTGCGGGCAACCCTGTCACAAACACCTTCACGAACACTTTCTCCACCACCTCGACGGTGATAAATTACAGCGCTCCGGGTCCAATGACATGTGTGGCGCCGTAAGCATTTTCTAAACGGGTTAAACATAGGAACCGCCGGGCCGGCAACCACCGGCCCGGCGGACTTTAAACCCAACGATTCTCACAGCGACTCAAAGAAAACCGCCGTTTTCAACCACGCACAACAACACAGTTGAAAACGGTTTTCTTTTTAAGGCCTCAACATCTCCGGTCCCGCGATTGCAGACAGGTTTGTTTTTTATTCTTAAAATGAATATCAGGTCTTGATCGAAATTCAAGAATTTGGATGCCTCTATGAAAACGACTTGCGGGAAACGTTTCTTCATCATCCTGCTGCTTGCTGTTTCCTGCATGGTCCTGCCCGCAGGCTGCAAGCGCCCGGCCAAAGAAAAACAGGACGCGGGCAAAAAAGCCGCTGCCGCCCGGGCCACCAAAAGCCGCGTGTTCATCCTGGGCCTGGACGGCCTGGACTGGGACCGCCTCAACCGATTGATGGAGCAGGACAAACTGCCCAATATCAAAAAACTGCATGACGCCGGCGCGTACGGCGGGATCCGCACCGATGACCTGTTCTACCTGTCCCCCATCGTGTGGACCACCATCGCCACGGGCGTGGAACAGCGCACCCACGGCGTGCAGGACTTCTTCCGCTACGAGGACGGCAAGCGCATCCCCTATTCCGGATTGAACCTCAAGGCGCCGCCCCTGTGGGAAATGCTGTCCAACAACGGCATGCAGAGCATCGTGCTCGGCTGGTGGATCACCCGCTACTCCAATCCCGGCTCGGCCGTGATCCTGTCCGACCGCCTGGCCGGCAAATGCAAGCCCACGGACGACGACCTGTACCCCAATGACTTCATTCTCGAAAAAGCCTGGGACACGTGCACGAAACCATACTCCCTGGAGGATGTCAGGTCCATAATCGACATTTCCAAAGAGGAATTCAAGGCCTTGAACATAGAGGACAAGAAGAAGCTCAAGGCCTACCAGCAGATTGCCCGCCGCGAGGATTTCTACACCGAGGCGGGGCTGGAAATCATGGCGCGCGGCATGCCGTTCAAGCTGTTCGCCATTTACTTCCGCGGGCCGGACGGCGTGGGCCACCTGGCAACGCGCTACCGCGACTACAGCGGCTTCGAGCCCGATGCCGAAATGGCGGCCCGCGCCATGGAATCCATGAACAACATCTACGTCTTTCTCGATGAACGCCTCGGCCGCATCCTGAAACACGTGACCGATGACGATTACGTGATCGTGATCTCCGACCATGGGTTCGGCGATGACCCCATCCAGGACCAGGGCCCTGTGCACCCCGGCCCGTTCTTCAAGCACTCTTTCCTGCTCGAACGCCTCGGGTTCATCACCTACAAGAATGAATGCGGCGAGGCCATCGCCCCCGAACAGACCTACATATTTGAAGAGGGCATGCGCGACCCAGCGGAATTCCCCCTGGCCATCAGCATGGACGGCTACCAGTTCTTCGCCGTGGAAAAAGGCATGATCAAGTACACCGTGCCCAGCTTCCTGAAAGCCATCGCCAGGGTCAAAACCGTGGGCGGCGCGCCCCTGGTCAGCAACATCCGCGCACTGCGGCGCGACAAGCCCTGGGAGCGCGGAGACATGACCGTGCTCAAGTTCAATGTGCTGCAGGCCAGCGATGTTCTCGAAATCAACGGCAAGCGCCACCACATCAACCAGTTCCTGCGCACCCGGCCCTCGGCCCTGTTCCACCGCTACCCCGGCGTATTCATGATCACCGGCCCCGGAATCAAACTCGGCCCCCTGGCCCAGCCCACGGGCTACTACGATGTGGCCCCCACCGTGCTCTACGCCCTGGGCCTGCCCGTGCCCGCGCACATGGACGGCAAGGTCATGGACTGGGTCTTCACTCCCGATTTCCTCAAGCGCAACAAAATCACCAAAGGCCCGGCCATCAAGCACAAGGCCCCCAACCCCGACTCCATCCCTGACAAAGCCGAGCGCGACAAAAAGTACCTGGAAGAATTAAAAGAACTCGGCTACATCGAATGACGCGCCGCCGCAGCGCACAGATATTGCCCGGCGCTGCAAATGCAAAAACAAACCGCGGAGACGCGGAGTGGCGGAGAAGTCTTTTCAAGGCGCCGCCTGCCGCGCCCTTTTCCTGTCCATCCTGCCCATCCTGTTAAACAAAACGCCACTCAGCAGCACCCCGCCGCCCGCCATGTCCACATCCACCCCCAAAAGCGCACAACCGTGCCTGTGCAGCCGCCAAAAGCCTGTGGTATAATCTCCCCCAGGGAGCAACCCATGTACTTGGAATTTGATGTCTTCGGCAAACTCATGAGTGTCCAGCGAAAGGACAATGAATGGCTCCTGTTCATCAAAACCGGCACAGGAATGCGGATAAGAGTTTATGATGTAATCATCCCCCCTGATTTAAAAGAAAACGAACTGGCAAATTTCCTGAGCGACATGTACCACGAATACGGAAATGAAAATAAACCCGAGGTTAGAAAACTGGACTGACAGGCATTATAAAAACCCGTCGGGGAGATAAATGACCCCGCAGCAAGCCACGAGGTATCATGATTTCTCGCGAGGTGCGAGGTGGCCCGCAGGGCCGACGTGGCAATCTCAGCTATATGCGACACGGAGTCGATCATAGCTGATCGGCAATTCAGAAACTCATCGCTGAGATTGCCACACCGTTCTGCGGCCAGCTCGCAATGACAAGATAAAAGCCATTTGGCTTGTCAGATACCTCCTGCTTGCTGCGGGGGAGTTCATTTTAACAAACTGGAGTCAAAATGATTAATTATCTGCAAACACATGAGCCAGCGGATTGGATAGTCACATGGATGCCTTTCATCACACTTATTTTCCAATTGTTTATTGCAATTTTAACGCTGTATATCATGTATCAGATTTTCCAAAAAACTGCTCGTTTGATGGTAACTATTTATTCAAAAACAGCAAAAGATATGGACGAGAGGCAAAAGCAGGAAATCAAAGAACAAGAGAAAGAAAGAGAAATAATCGGCAAAGAGAAGCTTTTATTAGCAATAGTGATGAACTATTGTGAGCATGTTTCTCGTCAAAAATTTGAACCGCATATGTTGTGGGTTAAGCTTGAGCATTTGTACCAGAATAAAGATAATCTGCGCAGTCTTCAAGAACATTGTCTGGGCAGTTGGACAGGTGTCGAGACCATCCATAAACTTTTCGACATAGATTCTGAGATAAGACAATATTATGGAATTAAGATTCCAGAGCGACCCGAAAACATATAAAGATAGATAAAAACAAATCAATATAAATGAGGGATTCACATAATAAAACATGATGACGTTGCCGACTTTTTTCACTGCACGTCTAACAGGCGATTAATTGTGGACTATTTCTTCAATTTCAAACTCAGTGGTTGTATGTTCGTTCTCCTGATTCCCTGCCATTTTCTCCTGCTTTGACACCTGCTATTTCCCGCTAAATGCCAGTGGCGGATCGTAGGCGCCGTTGCCGTCTGTGTCCACGTAGATGGGGTTGGTGAATGAGTAGGGACGCGCGGCGGGGTAGACCGGGAACAGGGGCTGATCGCCGTCCACGGTGATTACGTACCAGGTGTCGCGCGCGGGCGTGTGGGTGATGGCGCCGTCGAAACGCACGATGCCGTCCGCGGCTGAGATGTCGCGGGTGTCGATGATCTGCCCTCCGGCGATTACGGTCATGGTTGTGAGGGACATCCACGCGGGCGCCTGCACGGTGATGCGCAGGGTTACGGCGCCGTTGTGCGCGGCGGCTGTGCCGCCCGGGCCCGTGGTTCCATTGGCGGTTACGGTGATGAATGCGCCGCCGTCCACGGTGACCTGCTGGGCGCGCACGGCCGCGATGAACTGGTCTTCGACCATGTCCCCGGGCGCGTCCGTGGGCGAGGCCACGCAGTTGCGCGGGTAGCCCACGCCCAGGCTGAATGTGCTGTGGTTGTCCGAGTTGCCAAGGCCGATTACGCGCTTGCCGCGGTCCAGGAAGCTGAACCAGTCGGGTACGGTCTGTTCGAGCTTGTCGTAGCTGGTGCCGTTCAGCACTTCCATGCCGTCGAAATTCAGGGAAAACAGATCGGGGCTCTGCGCGGTCCCGGTCTCGGGGTTGTATCCTATTACATCGAAGTAGCCCATGCTGCCGTCGCGCGGGTGGTTGATCTGCACGATGGTGTTGCCGCTGGGGTCGTCGCGGAACGCCTGCATGATATCCTGCGGGGACATGCCGAACCACACGGGCGCGCCCCAGTTCTTTTTGGCGGGGTCGAATGTGAGGGGGTAGGCGTTGAAATGCCCGAGGCGGATGGTGGTGAGTTCGTCGCCCACAATGGATTTCATGTACTGGCCCAGGCCCAGTTCCTCGATAAAGGGCGTGTAATCGGTGTTCACGTCGTGGTCCGTGGCCACGGGCGCTTCCAGGCCCACGGCGGCGATGGAGCGGACCTTGTCGAAAAGCAGATCATTGGCGTCATTGCTGGGCTGCGCGTGGATGTGGAAATCGCCGCACAGGTACCCGGTGGTGTCCACGGAGTGCGCGAGTGAAAACGTTTCCTTAACGGCCTGGCCCGGCTCCAGGGTGATGGTTTTTTTCTGGTATTCATATTCCAGGCCGCGGGACACGTACACGTCGTAGGTTCCGGGGCGGATGGCCACGCCGCCTGGCTCTGGCAGGGCGAAGTGGGTCTTGAAAAATCCGCCCCCGTAATCTGTTGTTTTGTTGAAATAGAACCAGGGGTCGAGCTGCACGCCGGTTCTGTTTGCGGAGAGCTTGAAGCTGATGACCGCTGGAATGGGGCTGCCCTGTGCGTCGGTGATTTCGTAGTCGAGGCGCGCGGGCCGGGACACGGTGATTTGCGCGTCCGCGGTCTGGCCCGGGGCCACGGAGATGCGCACGGGCTCGGGCTCGGCGCGGTCATAGGCCGCGGCCTGGAGCATATACTCGCCCGGGGCCAGCACCAGGCGGAACGAGCCGTCCGCGTTCACATTTGTGTTGGCGGCCATGGCGCCGTTTGGGGACAACGCGTGCACCAACAAGAAATACAGCCAGGTGGCGGACATAAGCTGCCACGAGTATGAGCACAACTGGTTTATCGTGTACAATAAAGACACCATGTCCAAAGACCAGGCGAACAAGATCCGGGACGCGTTTCTGGGCGCGCACAAGGACGCCCAGTTCGCTCAGTTCCGGTTCCTGCTCACAGCCGTCAAGGGGCGGTTCATGGCCATGGACGTCAAGAACCTCAAGAACACGGTCAAGATCGTCAAGTATCTCGACAAATATGATTGGGACGAAGAGGAGCGCGCGTTCATCAAAAAGAATTTCAAAAAATGAACGCCGCGCATACCGGGACTGGATTCGCGGAGGATTAAAAATCATGAAACACATCAAAGCCTGCCTGGCCGCACTGCTCATCATTCTGTTCGCGGGCGCCGCGGCCCAGGCCAAACCATATAAGTTCTTTGTGCCCATTTCCGAGGGGCTCAGCATGGGCTCGCTCTCCAATGTGCTCAAGGACCTGGCCAAAACCGCGCAAACAAAAACCGGCATCCAAATCCAGGTCGTGGATTACACGTACGCCAAGGGCGAGGACGTGATGTCCAAACTCGTCGATATGTTCAAAAAGGACGAAATCGATTTCGCCTACATGTTCTCCCAGGACTTCATCAAGTACGCCAAAACCGGGGACAACACCATCGTCCCGTTCTTCACCATCACCCTGTTCGCCAAAAATTATGCGGATATGTGCGTGTACACGCGCAAAGAAGACAATCTCAAGACAATGCAATCCCTGAAGGGCGCCATCTGGGGCGGCACGCACACTGTGGCCACCCGCTACATCATGCACAACAACGGCATAGACCAGCCCATGGCCAAGTATTTTTCCAAAATGGTGCTGATCAATGACTCCAACACCGCGGCCATGCTGGACGCGCTTCTGGACCACCAGATCGACGCCGCGGTCATGGCCTCGTTCCAGACCGGCATGGTGCGCGCCAACAATAAAAAATACAACAACCTGGCCGAAACCAACTGCACCGAGTACGAGCACAACTGGGTGTTCGTGCACCGCAGAGACATTGACAAGGACGTGGCGGCCAAACTCAAGAAAACCTTCCTCAACGCCCACAAGGACCGGGACTTCTCAAAGTTCCACTTCCTTATGAAAGCCATCCAGGGCCACTTCGTGGATATCGCCATCAAGGATCTCAAGACCACCAAGGAAATTGTGGACCTGGCCCAGGACAACGGCTGGTACGACGAGGAAAAGGCATATATCAGCAAGACCGCGAAATAGGCCGCAGAGCCGGCCCGGCCGGCTCCGGCGCAAACCACGCGAAAGGAAGTTGTCATTATGAAAACATTCGCCCGCTCAACCGCCCTGGCCCTGGCCGCGCTGTTCTTCCTGGCCGTGTTCGCACGCCCGGCGCCCGCCAAGGATTATGTGATGCTCGTGCCCATGGTCGAAGGCCTGGCCGAAGGATCCTTTGCCAAGGTGCTTAAGGAATTCACCGCGACCGTGTCCAAAAAAACCGGCATTCCCCTGCGCATGGAAGATATGAAATACTCCAAAGGCGCCAAGATCGGGAAAAAAGTGCTCGACATGGTCAAGGCCGGCAAAGCCGACGTGGCCCAGATGAACGGCCTGGACTATCTGATGATCAAAAAAGATGTGGACGAGGTCATGTACCCCGTGTTCAGCATGACCCTCATGAAAAAGCCCTACACCGAGGCCTGCGCGTTCGTGCGCGCGGACTCCTCATATAAAACAATCGCCGACCTCAAGGGCAAGAAATGGGCCGGCACTGACACCATGCACGCGCGCTACCTCATGCACATCGAGGGTATCGACAAGCCCATGGCCGAGTTCTTCGGCAGCATGGCGTACCTGCTCGACTCCGACACCACCAAGCCCCTGGACGCCCTGCTCGCCGGCAAAATGGATGTGTACATCACCTCGGGCTTTGTGGTGGACATGGTGCGCAACGCCAACAAGGATTACGCCAAAGGCATCCGCGAGCTCAAGTGCGCCGAATACGAACACAACTGGATCTTCCTGGCCAGTAAAAATATGGATAAGGAAGACATCAAAACCCTGGTCAAAACCATTCTGCGCGCGCACAAGGACAAGGATTTCGCGCAGTTCCAGTTCATGCTCACCGCCATCCAGGGCAACTTCATCCCCTTCAAAGCCGAGGAAATGGAAACCACCAAGAAAATTCTCAAACTGGCCCTGGACAAGGGCTGGCTCAAAGAAGAACAGGCCTGGCTCAAAAAGAACTCGAACTGACCCGGCCCGCACCCCAAAGGAAGTGACGCGCTTATGACCCGCACAATGAAAATGTCTGTTCTGGCCCTGGCCCTGATCGCCCTGGTGGCCGCCGGCCCCTCCCGCGCAAACGCGCGCGACTATGTGCTCATGCTCCCCGTGGTCAAGGGCCTCAGCATGGGCTCCCTGTCCCGCCTCATGGACGACTTCACCAAAGTCATGTCCGCCAAGCTCAACGTCAAGTTCACCATGAAAGAGTACTCCTATCCCAAGGGCTACAAGGTGAGCATGGACCTGCTCCAGCAGGCCAAAGCCGGCAAAGCCGATTTCCTTTACATGGATTCCATAGAGTACCTGCTCAATAAAAAAGAAATCGACAAGGTGCTCACTCCGTACTTCACCATCCTCATGCTCAAGAAGAACCAGACCGACGTGTGCGCGTATGTGAAAAAGGATTCCCCTTACAAGTCCATGAAAGATCTCAAGGGCAAAACCTGGGGCGGCGTGGAAACCCTGCCCGCCCGCTACCTCATGTACATGGACGGCGTGAAAACTCCCATGGCCAAATTCTTCGGCAAACTCAAATACGTGAACGACGCGGACATCACCAAGCCCCTGGACGCCATCATCGCCGGGGACATTGATGTGTACGTGACATCTTCATTCATCGTGGAAATGGCCAAGGGCGCCAAAGACGTTTATCGCAAAGACATGCGCGAACTGTCCTGCGAAACCTACGAGCACAACTGGATCTTCTTCCACAAGAACGATGTGCCCGAGGACATGGCCAAGAAAGTAAAAACCGCTTTGCTGCGCGCGCACAAGGACAAGGATTTCGCGCAGTTCCAGTTCCTGCTCAAAGCCATCCAGGGCAATTTCGCGGACTTTGAATTCAAGAACATGGGGCACACCGCAAAAGTCGCCAAACTCATTGTGGACAACGGGTGGCTGGACGAGGAACAGGCTTTCCTCAAACCCTACCTCAAGAAATAGCCGCGGGCCTGGCCCCCGGCGCGGAGAACCACTGCCCGTGATGCGTTTCCATGCAATCGCCCTGGCCGCCGTCCTGGCCCTGGCCGCGGCCCCGGGATGCATTAAACACGCACCCCGCACCCCAGCACCCGGGCGCCCTGTGGGCGCCCCGCAACACAACAGCAGTCCGCACCGAGATTCAGACTCCCCGCAGCCCGTTGATTTCAACAAAACCGCCTCGTACACGTACGCCGCTCAGCAGGACGGATTTTCCGTGCAACTGCCCGAAACGCACCGCAATGTGGAGCGCGAAACCGCGCCCATTGACACCCCGCTCGGCACAAAGACGCGCATCACGCACAGCGCCGAAGCCGGGGACCTGCTCTTCATGGTTACGCTCATACCCCTGCCCGAGCTGAACATGATGAACGCGGACCAGCAGCGCGACTCTGTGAAAACACTGGCCCGGGCTCTGGCGAAAAAAGGCGAACTCATTTCCCTGGCGCCCGAGGCCATTGGGCAAACCCCGGCCTGGCGCGCGCGCTACACCGCGGATATTCAGGGCTACACCCTGCACTTCACGGCCCTTGTTTTCTATCGCAGCGCGCACATCACCCAGCTCCAGGCCGCGGCCCTGAACCCCGCGCTCCTGGACACCTCGGCCGTGGCGCTTTTTCTCAATAAATTTGAATTGTTCTGATCGGGTTATGGATCCAGCAGATCGCTCATCCAGCCCGCGCGGGTTGCGGCCCATTCACGGATCGTGCTCCGGAGCCAGGTGTCGAGTTCGGGTGCGATATAGTAGCGCGGGCGCAGCAGGTCGTCGTCCGGGTCCGCGAGACCGTGGGCCACGGCTTGTGCGGCCACATCCGTGTGCGGGTAGATGCGGATACCCAGGGTGAGCTTGCACATGTCCAGTCCCAGGGAGTCCATGAATGCGAGGCTTTCCAGGGCCGTGTCGCGGGTTTCGCCCGGGCCGCCCAGCATGAGAAACCCCATGACCTTGATGCCATTGCTTTTCAGCACATCGGCGGCCGTGCGGATATCGTCGGGACCGAATCGCTTGTGCAGCATTTGCAGCACGGGCGGGGACCCGCTTTCCGCGCCCAGGCTCACGAAGCGGCACCCGGATGCGTGCATGAGCGCCACGAGTTCTGGGTCGGGCTTCCAGGGATAATAGATGCACTGCCAGCGGATATCCAGGCCCGAATCCAGGATGCCGCGGCACAGGTCTTTGGCGTAGTGCGGAGGCAGGTTGAAAATGTTGTCAGTAAAAAAGATATTGCGGAATCCGGCCTGGGAAGCGCGGGCGAGCATTTTCAGAGCCGAGGCAATGCTGCGGCGGCGCGTGGCGCGGCCCTCGATGGCGGCTGTGGAGCAGTAGGAGCAGTCCAGGGCGCAGCCGCGGCGGGTTTGCACGGGCAGCATGAGGGACTGTTTATCGTCCATGTGCTGCCACAGGTCAAAGTCGGGCAGGGGCAGGGCGTCGAGGTCGGCGATGAGCTGCCTGGGTGCGCGGCAGCCTGCGCCGCGCGCGAACACGCCCGGGATGTGCGCGGGGCTTGCGCCTGTTTCCAGGGCGCGCACCATGGCCGGAAACGCGACCTCGCCCTCGCCGTGCACACCCCAGTCCGCGCCGCAGTAGTCCAGAGCCGCCTGCGGGTAGATACTGTAGCCCGCGCCGCCCAGGATGATAGGCGCGCTGGTTTGGGCGCGGCATGCCAGAACCACGTTGCGTGCGGTGTCCAGCATGAAACGCTGTGAAATCACATTCTGATCGTCGATATTACGCACGGAAATGCCCACGGCGCCGGGGTTGGCGTTGCGCACTGCATCCTGCACGGCTGCGTCAAGGTCGGCGGCGCAATAAAGGTCCAGGGCCGTCACGCAGTGGCCCGCGGCGCGGGTTGCCGCAGCCACGCAATCCATGCCCAGGGGGTAGGCGGGCATGTTCACCTGTTCGGAGTTCGCGGAAATGAGCAGCACATTCATGGCGCGGTAGGTTTTCCTTTCCGGTTATGTGTTTATGTTCTATTATATAGCGAACTGCGGGATGTGCGGCAAATGCCAGGGGGCCGGGTTTCAATTGCCTGCAGCCGGGTGGCTGTGACCGGCGCATACCGGTAACCATGGGCGCGCCGGGCGCGCAAAGCCGGGCTTTTGCGCAGTATACCGCCTGGGCCCCCAAATCGTCCTGGATCCAGGTGTGTAACATAATCATCGCATAAATTGAAATTTAACTTGTTAATCTTATTATGTGGGTGGACTATTTTGTTTGTATGGTCCCATTTTGGTTAATTTGTCTTTTTCATGTCGATGATCATGTGCCAGGCCGCTAAGCCATTATTTCGAGCAACAACAGACACGGCTAAAGCGTATGCAGGCGCATATATTTTGTGTAGATGGAAGAATTTATGAATAACAGCAATCAAAGCAAACAGTTCGAGCAAATTGAGGCGCTGCTGGAATGCGCCAAGGCTGGGCTGTGCAAAGAGCGGTTTGAAGAAACCGCGCGCAGCATATTTGACACGTGCCGGCGCATGACCGGGGCCAGCGCCGGGTTTGTGGAACTGCAGCACGAAGACGATTCCGGAAACCAGGCCATATTTCTGGAGCAAGGGGGCGCTCCGGGCGCCGCGGCGCCGGATTTGATGGTGTGCATCCGGGGCATGAGCGCCGCAGTTTATAAAAGCGGGCAGGCCGCTTATGAAAATGATTATGCAAAGAGCGCGTGGATGCAGGGCGTGGCGCACGCGCAACTGAAGAACGTGCTGCTCGCGCCCCTTTCTGTGGATGGAAAGATCGTGGGGCTCATGGGCATGGCCAACAAGCCCGGAGATTTCACGGATGAGGATATGCGGTTTGCCGCCGCGTTTGGCGGTTTTGCCGCCCTGGCCCTGCAGTACGGTGCCGCGCACCGCGCCCTGCGCCGCAGCGGGCAGAGGCTCGATGAATTGCTTCAGTCCGTAAATGATGTGGTGTGGTCCGCGGACAAGGACGGGCGGCTGCTGTTTGTGAACCGGGCCGTGGAAGAACTGTACGGCGTGTCCGCGGAACAATTCCAGAAAAACGCCACCCTGTGGCTGGAGGCCGTGCATCCCGGGGATCGGCCGATCATGGAGCGCAAAGCGCGCGAACTGCTCGAAGGGCGCAATTTTGTGTGCGAATACCGCATCGTGCGCCCGGACGCAACCGAGCGCTGGGTGCAGGACAGGTCCTCGCCGGTGTGCGACGACCAGGGCGCTCTCATGCGCATCGTGGGCATCACCACAGACATCACCCTGCGCAAAGAAGCCGAGATGAGCCTGAACCGCGAGCTGGCCGTGAACGCGACCCTGGCCATGCTGGGGCGCGAACTGCTGGACCCGGAAACCGGCCCAGCGAAAATCGCGCACTCCGTTCTCAAGCATGCGCGCAGCCTCACCCAGAGCCGCCACGGCTTTGTGTCAGAAATCGATCCCAGAACCGGCGACAATGTGGCATACACTCTGACATCCATGGTGGATCAGGAATGCGCGGCGCAGGGCGAAAATAGAAGGATATCTTTTGCATGCAATAAGGACGGCGCATATCCCGCGCTCTGGGGCCATGTGCTGAACACGCGCCAGAGCCTGTTCACCAACGATCCCGACTCGCACCCGCAGTCCACGGGAACACCCGCGGGCCATGTGCCCCTGCACAATTTCCTCAGCGTGCCCGTGGTTATCGCAAATGAACTGCTGGGGCAAATCGCCCTGTCCAATTCTTCGCGCGCATACACTGAGTCTGATATCTTTGTGATTGAGCGGCTGGCCACGATCTACGCCCTGGCCATCCAGAGGCAGCGCGCGCGCCAGGCCCTGCTGCACAGTGAAACCAAATTCCGCACACTGGTCACGCAGGCCGGCGACAGCATCTTTCTTGTGGGCGCGCAAAGCCGGATTCTGGACGTGAATGACACAGCGTGCGCAGCCCTGGGCTACACCCGGGAAGAATTGCTCACTATGAGCATCCCGGACATTGATTCGGAATATGGGCTTTCAAAGCTCGAAGAAATGTACCGGGAATCCCATCCCGGGCAGACGCGCGCATTCGAATCCATGCACAAGCGCCGCGACGGCACCCTGTTCCCCGTGGAAGTCAAGACCACCGTGATCCGGATTGAGGATGAACTGCTCCGAATGTCCATCGCGCGGGATATTACCGGGCGGCGCGAGCAGGAGCGCGAGCGCGGCCTGCTGGAGCAGAGGCTGAAATCCCTGTGGCGCGTGGCCCGCCTGGTGGACGCGGACCTTAAAACACTGTGCACCGCCACCCTGGACGAGCTCATGGCCATCACCCAAAGCCCCTGCGGGTTCTACGGGTTCATGAATGAGGACGCCAGCGTACTGAATGTGCATGCATGGTCCAAGGACTGCGCCGTATCCGGCGATATGGCGGCTTTTCCCGTGCATGGGGCCGGTGTATGGGCCGAGGCCGTGCGCGAGCAGCGGCCCGTGCTCATCAACAACATGGCGCCCGGCGCCCCGGGGTGCGGGGATTTTATCAAGGGACACGCTCCCATTAAGCGCCTGCTTGTTGTTCCCATTATCGTCAAGGACAAAGTCTCAGCCCTGGCCGCGGTGGCCAACAAAGAGGATGAGTACACGCCCGAGGACAAGGAGCAGGTCCACGCCTTCGCAGCCAACGTGCAGATTGTAATTGACAAAAAGCGCGCGGACGAGGAAATGGCCAGCCTGCGCGGCCAGCTTATCCAGTCCCAGAAAATGGAAGCAATCGGCCGCATGGCCGGAGGCCTGGCCCACGATTTCAACAACATGCTGGCCGTGATCCTGGGCAACGCGAGCCTGGCCCTTGAGGACCTGGAACCGGATGCGCCTCATTACGATGAGCTGAGTGAAATCACGGCTGCGGCCAAGCGCTCGCGCGAATTGATTCTCAAACTGCTCACATTCACACGCAATGATAAGCTCAACCCGCGCATCCTGCCCCCGGCCGCAATCCTGGACGACCTGCTGGCTATGCTGCGCCGCGGCATGCCCAAGAACGTGGTCATTTACTCAGACTACCACCAGAAGCTGGATCCCATCACCGTAGACGCCACGCAGTTGCAGCAGGCCCTGCTCAATGTGTGCACCAATGCGTGCGACGCCATGCCTGCGGGCGGCATACTCACCATCGGCGCACGCAACAGGTCCGTGTCCCGAAACTCGGCGCCGGGCCTGGCCCCTGGCAAATACTGTGAAATCACGATAACGGACACGGGGCACGGGATCCCGCAATCCATTTTCGACAAAATATTCGATCCGTTTTTCACCACCAAAGGCGTGGGCCAGGGCACGGGCCTGGGCCTGGCCATTTCCCGCGGGATCATTACCAATCACGGGGGCCGGATCAGCGTAAACAGCGGGCCGGGCGGCGGTGCGCAGTTCCGCATCCTGCTGCCCTCCGCAGAACGCGCCGCGCCGCGCGCCGCCGCGCCCACGCGCACACGGGCTCTGTCGGTTCAGGGCGGCGCCGAAACCGTGCTCGTCGTGGATGATGAACCGGGGGTTCTGGACCTGGCCGTGAAGATTCTGTCCCATGCCGGATATCACGTGCTTTCAGCGGCCAACGGGCGCGACGCCGTGGACATCGTTCGCAACGACCCGCAGGCCGTGGACGTGATGGTGCTGGACATCATTATGCCCGGCATGGACGGCGAGCAGGTGTTTCACGCGGTGCGGGCCATACGCCCGGACATGCGCATCATTCTGTCCTCGGGCTACAGCCGCCAGGGCGCCGCGGAAACCATGCTCAAGGCCGGCGCCCTGGCCTTTACGCAGAAACCCTACACAATGCAGGAACTGTGCGGCGCGGTGCGCGAAGTATGCGACAGGGATTTGTAAGGTAACTTGGGAGGCGCTTCGCGCGCAGAGACACGAACCGGAAAATCTCAAACATTAAGAATATCAAAGCCCGCGGGTTCGAGTGCGCGGAACACTGCTGCGTTGCTTAAGAGAAAATCGTGCTGGGCCTGGCGCCGCATGGCCAGGAGGCCGCGGTAGTTGCCTGCGGCGTCGGTCTCGCACGAGCCCGGGCGCCCGCTGGCGTCAAATTCAAAAAATTCCTCGAGGTCCAGGTGCAGGCCGAACCCGGGGCCGCCGGGCGTTTGCATGGTGCGGGCCATGGCCGCGGCTTCGCCGAACGCCGCAGCGTTTCTTTTTGTCATTATCGTGGCGCTGCCAAGCACGCCCGCCTGAAGCAGGGCGCGCACGCTGCGGTTCACTCCGGCGCGCAGGCCGAAGTCGTCGGCGTTGAGAATGAGGCGATAGGTGAGGGCCGCCAAGGGCGTTATTCTCCGGTCATGGCTTTGTGTTTGCTGTGAACACTTGTGTCTCACTATAGCGCATGCGCGACCCCGGGTTACTGGGACAGCACGATGATGAGGGGCACGGCTTTGGCGATGCGCGCCCAGCGGCGCAGCTTCTTTTTTTCGGGGTGGTAGTACCGATACATATCCAGGGCCAGGGGCGTGAGCACCATGGCGTTCACAGCCCACCGGTCCCAGCCCAGATCCTGCTGCAACTGCCACAGGTCGCTGTTGGCGTCGCTGTACCCGCGCACCGTGTACACGGCCGGAACCAGGATGTTGCCAAAGAATATTCCCTTTTTGAACGGGTCGTCGCGGTCAATGAGATCCGGGTGGCGGGTGAGCAGGTATTCGTTAGTAAGATTCTGGTACAGGATGCCCGAGTAGGCGATGAGCGCGTGGTCGCTGCGGCCCCCGGACACGGGGTTGCCGCTTGCGTCCAGATACTGCGGCCCGGCGGCCGAGGGCACGGAGCTGAAGTCGTACATGGCGTCCGGGAACGGGAACTGCATGTCATCGCCCAGGCGGTGGGCGAAGAGCACGGACAGCCCGGCCAGGGTGTCGGCCTGGGCTTCGAATGTGCGGTCGTCGCTGCGGCGGATGCGCGCGTCGTGGCCTGTGAGGCGCGCGTTGATCAGGTGCCCGGCCTCGTGGAACCCCACGCCCGTGAACCCGCCGCCCAGCACGGGCCACACGTCGCGGTCCTCGGTGAGCAGGTCCCCGTTGGCGCCCGGGGGCGCATTCACGCGGTCCCCGCATAACGCGCGGTCTCTGAGGAACCGGATAATCAGTTTCTGCGCGGTATCTTCCACCGCGTGCTTTTTGATGCTGCGCGCGCGGTACCACCCGCTGTACAGTTCGCGCGGGGGGTTGGTGTAGGTGAGGGTTTCGGAGAACACGTCCGCGCCCGCCTGTTCGGCAATCAGCGTGGCCGTGACGTGCGCGTTGAGATATGTGGCGCTGCTGAGCCCGCCGGCCAGGATCATGCCCCTGGCGTTGATGCGCCGGTCCGTGTCAATGGCCTCAATGCGCAGGGTGAGCGTGAAAACATCTGAAGGATTCCCGGACAGGCACCCGTTGGCTTCAAGTGTTTGCGCGGCCGTGCGCTGCGCGGCATCGCCCATGCCGTGGTTCTGCACATCCTCCACGCGCAGGGTGTACGCGCATTCCGCATGTGCGGCGGCGCAGGCAAACAGGAACAGCATTGTGAGCAGGAGTGTGGGTGTCTTTTTCATAGTCCCACATTCTACCACGAAACAGCGGGTGCAAGAAGGTGTGTGCGCTTATGTAATGCGTGCGCCCCCGCGCGCTGTCCGGATGCTATAATATCCGAATCAGTTTATGCGGAGGTGACTTTTCCATGAAATCGCGTTTTGCTCAATCCCTGTTTTCATTCCTGCTCACGGGCCTGCTGTGCGGCCTGTTCGCGGCCGCGGCGCAGGCCGCGCCCGTGCAGCGCATTTACCAGATTCAGAAACCCCTGTTCAATGTGCCGGCCATTGTTAAAGCCGGGGATTCGTTCGAACTGGCCGTAAAACCCCCGCAGGGCCTGTCCCTGGCCGGAGCGTATTTATACGGCGTCAATGACCCTGGCGTGCGCATCGCCCTCACCCTGGACCAGGGCGTGGAGCGCGACGGCATTATGGTATACAAGGCCACGGCGCCCGCGGGAACCTCCGAGGCTCTGTACAACCTGGCCGTGCATTTCCCCACACCAGAACTCAAGGATGATGATGTGTGGGACCACCAGCCCCACGCGGTCAAGGTGGTCAAGGAATTCAAAAAGGAATTCGACTTTATCCAGCTTACGGATATTCATTTTAATGTGCAGGACATCAAGGGCCATGACATGAGCCGCATCCGCGACCGCGTGCTGGAACTCGTGTCCGCGCAAAATCCCGAGTTCGTGCTGTTCACCGGGGATCTCATGCTCAATCCCGACACCTACGACACGGACTACGTGACCGCGTATGAAGAAATGACGCACGGGCTGGCCGCGCCGGTTTTCATGGCGCCGGGCAATCACGAGCTGTACTATGGCAAAAAAGACGCCGGCGAATGGGACGGCATGGATTACTGGACCGCTGCTTTCGGGCCCACGCACTATTCATTCGACTACGGAACCCTGCACGTTACGGGCATCAACACATTCGACTGGCCCCGGCGCTGGCGCAACCGCTACTCCGAGGAAGCCATGTTCATGGGCACGGTTATCAACGCATATATCGGCCCCGAGCAGTGGAACTGGCTGCAGGAGGATCTCAACGGCGCGGCCGCGCGCGGCCAGCACTGCATCGCGGCCACGCACATCCCCATCGGCACCATGCAGGGCGGCAAAACCATCGGCGTGCCCCCGGACAGGCAGAAAGTGCCGGGCCCCAATGTGCAGCATTTCACGGACCTGCTCAACGCCGCCGGGTGCAGCCACATCTTCGTGGGCCACATGCACTACAACAAGGTGAACACATTCGGGAATCTCCAGGAAGTGCTCACCCGCTCGGCGGGCATCAGCATCGGCAACGACCCGGAATTCAACTGGGGCTTTCGCGTGGTGCATGTTAAAGACGGCCGGGTCACCGGCTCGGACATCGTGGAAATCGGGTGGAAAGACCTGGACTGAGACGCGACCCGTGCGTGCTGGCCGCGGTGCTGCACAACCTGTGCCAGGCCGGGCTCTCGCCCGTGCACAGCAAGCACGATGTGTACACCGCGCCCATGCCCGCGCGCAAGCTGAACGAGCATTCCGCATCTTGTTTTTCATGGAATCTTTATGCTGAAATACATTGGTGATCAGGAAAAGTTTTGAAATTTCCGCGATTGCCGCAATACTCATAACCATGACCGCGCTCGAAAGACATCTCCGCAAATGGCTGGAAAAAGCCATCTTGGACTTTGGCCTGATCGCCCCCGGAGACCGCGTGTGCCTGGCCGTGAGCGGGGGCAAGGACAGCCTCGTGCTGCTGCACCTGCTTACCGGGACGCTCGTGGATGTGACCAAAGACTTCCACCTCATGGCCGTACACGTGGATGCCGGGGTGCCAGGCTCGGACGCCTCGCAACTGGCCGCGCATTTTGATCGCGTTAGCGTGGAATATGAAATCGCGCCCGCGCACCACATCTTCACACAAGCCAATGCCCCGGACAACAAAAAGCGCCCCTGCTTCATCTGCGCCAGGTTGCGGCGGCGCATCCTGTTTGAAACCGCGCACGCGCACGGGTGTAATAAAATCGCCCTGGCCCACCACCGCGACGATGTGGTGGAAACCCTGATTATGAACATGTTTTACAACCGGGAAATCAGCACCATGACGCCCATGCAGGAGATGTTCCACGGGGACCTGGCCATGATCCGGCCCCTGTACTATATCCGGGAGCCGCTCATCGCAAAATTCGCCGCACGCGCGCAACTGCCCGTGCTCAAGGCGCGCTGCCCGGCCGAAGACACCACGCGCCGCAAGTTCGTCAAGGACACCCTCGCGCACATGGCTTCCGTGGACCCGGATACGCACAATAATCTGTTCCGATCCATGTTCCGCATCTACCCCGACTACATGCCCCAGACCCCGCCCGGCGGCGTGAAACTGCCTCGAAATTTTTGATTGCAGCAACCCCGGCGCGCATATCGCTCACAGCATTCAAAGCGTCTTCCACGACTCAGGAACCCTTATGAATAAGTGTTCCTTGCGAATCCCCAAAAACCGGAAAAATAGAGAAAATATGGAAAAAATATCGACGTTTGTTTCCGAGTGAAAACAGCCCCGCAGGGACCAATTTTTAAGGCCTCCCGCAGTTGCGAAAACTGAGCAAAGGCGCGCTGCGGGACGCGATGCCGGCGCCTGTGTTTCGCTGCATAATTCATCCTCGTTTTTTCAGTATTTCTCCAAGGCCGTAATCATGGTTGGCTCTCATGAGGGTGTTCAGAACCATGATATTGCATCCCGCGCAATAGGGTTCATAACTGCCCAATGTGCTTCTGCCGGTGTGTGTGCGCCATTCGTGCCAGATTAGCCCGTCATGATACAGGTCGCGCTCGATGAAGTCGTACAGTTCACGGAAACGATCCAGGCAGGTAATCTCTCCGGTAATTCTATGCAATTCAAGGAACGCCAGGGCCATGTAGTTGTTGGCGGAAAGAGATTTCAGGCGCTTGTGGTATTTTCCATAAACCCAGAGTTCCCAGTATGGTGTGAAATATCCGCCTCTGTCCGGGTCTCGAAATTGTTCTATATGTTCAAGGAGTCTGTGCGCTCTGTGAAGATGCATTTCCTCTCCGGTGTTTTCATACATGAACAGATGCGCGAGGAGCATAATTGGATTGGGATACACAAAGTCTCTTTTATCATCCAGCCTGAATACATATCTGTTTCTGCGCGGGTCCCAGGCTTTTTTTTCGATGACATGCATTATTTCGCTTGCTTTTTCCAGGTGGTGGGTTGCGTTTTGGCCATTGCATTTCATCAGGTATTCGTGCGTGGACAGGTTGAGCAGGGCCAGCATGGCGGCAGGGGTAACAGTACCGTAGCAATCCTGCAAAGCGGCGCCAAGCGGCGTGTCTATGATGTGTCCGCAAACACAGGATAGTTTAGTGAAGAAGTCCACCGCATTTTGGACATGCGCCGCATCCATGCTGCTGCGGCTGCATTTTCCGGCTTCCATGAGGGCCGCAGCGGACATGAGCGCGCGCTCTGCCTGCTCAAGCATGATCAAAGGCCTTCGGCTGCTTTTTTGCAGATTGAAACGGCAGTGTTCCATGGTGGCCAGGGCCATTTCACGCACTTCCTGGGAACCGGTCATTTCTGCGTATTTTAACAGCAGGGGCACGCCCGAGTTCAGCGCATCTCCCCAATCTTCGTCCCATGCGCCGTTTCTGAATGCGACATTGTTTCTGAGGTAGAAGAAGACTTTGTCGAAGAGTTGTTCTTTAAAAAACGCTTTGTTTTTCGGCTCATGTTTTCTTATTTGTTCAAGCTCGCCAATGGACGGCTCATTGCGCGCGTCCGGCTTCCAATGTCTGTGTATTATCAGGGTTTTCGGCGCCCTGCCAGTGCAGGGGCCCAAGACTGCTTTGGCTATTTCAAGAGCTGTTGCTGCAACAGATTGTTTGATTTTCAGTGGAATTCTATTGTTAAAAACAGTGGCGTCTAAAGCATGCTGAATCAACCTGTCAAATTCTTTGTTTCTAAAAATACGCATCATATTCGCACCCTGTTTAACGATATCTTACTCGGAAAATACAGGGCCGCCACATATATTTCAGGGAAAACAGGGGCTTATCGTTTGATGGACATAATTCCCCGAATTATTTTTGAAAAACTTTGACGCCCTGAACATGCGCGGTGCGAACGGTCTGCGAATCACTGTTGGCTGGTGTTTTTGAATTTATTTGGCGGTTGTCGCTTTCTTGCTTACGGCTTTCTTTTTAGGCGCCGCTTTTTTTGCCGCCTTGTTTTTGGCTGGCGCCGCTTTCTTAGCCACTGCTTTTTTTCTGGCTGCGGGTTTTTTGCTGGCGGGCGCTTTCTTCTTGGCCGCTGATTTTTTGGCTGCCGGCGCCTTCTTTTTTGCCGCGGTTTTTTTCCTGGCGGTTGCCTTCTTTTTCGCCGCGGGTTTCTTTGCTTCTGATTCAGCCGCTGGCGCCATGTCTTTGTTCACAGATGCCTTTGCCACGGCTTTCTTTTTTGCTGCGGTTTTTTTCTTTGCCGCAGCCTTCTTCCCGGGCGCCGCCGCTTTTTGCTCAACGGGTTTGTCTGCGCCCTGGGCCACGAGCTTATATACGCCGCGGGCGGCCTTCTCGAATTTGTCGCTGTTGTTCATGGATGCGGACACAGAAGCGTACATGTTCTTGGCTTTGGAATCGAATTTCTTTTTGAGGATTGTGACGATATCAGTGACCTTCATTTGGTTGTCTTTTGATTTGGCCATTTCGGCTTCAATAATCTGAAGCATGGTGCGCGGTTTGCGGCCTCTTTTTTTACCGGTTTTGGCGGCGGCGGCCGGTGTAACCTTCTGTTTCTTTATCAGGTTGAGTTCATTCTTGATGGCTTTGAGTTCGCGTTCGAGCCTGGTGTTGGCTTTTTCCAGGGCTGCCATTTGTTTTTTGAGAAGGTTATTGCCGGACAGTTCTTCGATGTAGCTTTTGAATTTTCGGACGTCTGCCATGTTTATTGCTCCCTTTAATAATCGTTTGATTAACTGAACAGCGTTGAAACTGTTGCCATATTTATAATCCTCAATATTACAGAAATATTTCATAAAATAAAAGCGTGGGCCAATGATGCTGTGATATTTAAAGACTGAAATGGCTATTGTCAAAGAGGCGGGAAACAGATATGTTGTTTATAAGTCGTAATGTTTTTAAAGCGATAAAGGAGAGTCAATCATGACTGCCACGGGTACGTATTTGAGAAGTGTCAGAGAAAAGCTGGGGCTGGTTGTCGAGGATGTCGTTGCTCAGTCGAATGGGCAATTGAGCAAATCCATGATGTCCAGAGTGGAGACGAATGAGCGGAAATTGTCCCTGAAATACGCCTATCTGTTGTCAGAGATTTATGGCATCGACCTCAAGGAATTGTGTGTGAAGGACATGCGCAACCAGGGTGTGAAAATTAAAAAGTTGAAGTGACTGTTGCCTCTTGGCTTCACCCGCGCCGGCTTCACATACTCCCCGAATATCCGCGCCACATAAGGCCTGCAGATCCCCACAGCCCTGTCCATGCCAGCCATATAATTTCTGAATAACACACCCGCTTTGCCTGTGTTCTCAGGTGTCGCCCATGCCATTAATATAGCGCATGCGCATATGCTTGTTGATGCCTGAGGCGCACGCTGATTATGCGCTGCCGGGCTCTGTGTTTTGCGGCATGCTTGTTTTGTGTGTGGGCTCGGGTCTTTGGCGATTGTGCAAATTCAAGGCCGGAGCCACCCGGGCGCCGGGGGTTTTGCGCCCATGCAGGCGCATGTGTATTTCATGCTGGAAATGCAGATTTATTGTCGAGACGTGGGGAAAAAGGGATTGCCATAGAGGGATCGCATTTGGTATAATAATCAAAGCCATTGGTAAATCTGCAATTTAATCAGGTAGAAACCACTGGGTTTATCCGGCAAATGTTCATGTGGGTAATTGGCGCTTTTACATGCGCACCAAGGTTCCATTTGGTTCCGGGATAATGCGTTTATTAAAATTTTCTATTGAGACTTCGGCGAATTTGAGGATGGTTTATGCGGCGTAAAAATCCGAATGCCAGTGGTTCGGGTCAATTTCATAAATAGTTGGGAGCTACCATGAAAACATCAGCCAGCCTGCGCATTGCGATATATTTAATGCTCATGTTTGTTGTATGTGTGTTCCCCTCCTGCGGAGGCGGCGGATCTTCGAGCACGAGCGAAACCCCCACTCTTGTTGGCGACATCCTCAGCCCGGACGAGAAAGAGATTAAGATTACGCAGGGCGACAAGGGGACGCCGGACATTGTGGACGCGCCGCCCTATCGGGCCGCTCTGCTTGCTCCCGGAACGCCTCCTCCGCAGGGCGCGTACGCCGAAGGCACCATCAACAGCTATTACACGCCGGCCAATGCTTTTGATCGCAATTTCAACACGTGGTGGGTCGGTGCTGTGGGAATCGGGTCCTGGGATCTGTATTATGGGTTTGCGGAGTCTACGTACATAGACCAGCTCAGCATCAATTTTTATGGAACCACCTACGCGCCCACGCAAATATCCGTGAAGATCAGCACCGATGGACTCAATTGGACAGACATGGGCGCCATGCCCGCTGGAAACTCAAACCCCTATATTTCCATCAACAAACAAATTCGATATTTCTGGATCGATATGGACGGCAATCCCGGCACAGGGTATCCCCTGATCAAAGACGTCACCTATACGCCGCCGACGCCGGACATGGAAGGCGCTACGGGCGGCCCCGGCCAGGATGATTACCTGTACCAGGCCGCTTACGCTTTTGACGGCAATCCGGAAAAGATCTGGGTGGGCGCAAAGAGCGCGGGCAAATGGGACCTCTACTATCATTTCCCGCAACCCCAGGATATTGAGCTGCTCACCGTCCAGTTTCAAAGCATGAACTACACCCCGGCCACGATGACCCTGTATCTTAGTGATGACGGCATAAATTGGGACGATGCGGGATTTCTTGGCAAGGGCGCCAACACCACACCCTATAACGCGTATCTATTCGTGGCGACCACCACCAGTTACATGCGCCTGGCCATGCAAGGCAACCCGGCCAGCACATTTCCGCTTATCAAGGACATCACGTTCACCATTCCCCAGGGCGCATTCAGCGGAGACTCCGAGAATTCCACGTATCAGGCCATTAATGCCTTTGACTCGAATTCGGGCACGTGGTGGGTCGGTGATACCGACAAAGAACATTGGGATCTCATCTATGCCTATGCAGCCGACACGGACATCAAGTCCATTCTCGTGCAGTTCTACTCTGTTAACCATATGCCTGCGGCCACAACGCTATCCTGTAAACATGATGCGAGCAACTGGTCTCAAATCGGCGTTTTCCCAAGCGGCGCCAACACCACCCTCAACATAAACGCGAATTGTAAATACCTCTGGTTCCACATGACCAGCAACGCCGCGTATCCCGCCGTGGGCTACCCGTTAATCAAGGACATCGCGATTAGCGTTAATACGGGTATCGCCTGCAGCAGCGACACGGAATGCACGGATCAGGATTCCCTGACCACAGACACCTGCAATAACCCGGGCACGGAACAGTCCGCATGTTTGCATCTTTCAGATTCCACAAACATCCCGTACGGCGATATGCTGCTCACATTTCAACTGCGCATGGACGGCAGCGTGCCGGCAAACGCCACACTCTTTATCGGCGACAGCATCACCCAGAGCCTGTCCGTGGCCGCGGTTACTGAATATGGTGTGAATTACGGCATTGGCGGCGACACCACGGGCAATCTGCTTTCCCGCCTCACCAAGTATGAATCGCGCAACCGCGTTCAGGCCGTTGTCATTGCCGTGGGCGTTAACGATATTGCGCGCGGCGTGAGCACCAGCAATATTGTCGACAACTTTGAGCTTATTCTCGCACAGATTCCCCAAACCACCCATGTTGTGCTCAGCGCTATTCTGCCCGTGGATGAAAGCCTGGTTGTATACAATACCCTGACCAACGCGGCCATTATCGGTGTTAACGCACAAGCCAGAACCCTGTGCCAGGAGCGCGGCAACTGCACATTCGTTGATGTGGGTGCGTCATTGGCGGATGCCAGCGGCGCGATTAAGGCCCAATATCATATAGGCGACGGCGTTCATCTCAATACAAGCGGGTACGCAATCTGGATTAATGCTCTTTCCGCGGCCCTGTGACCGGCCGGCGGCGTTCACATCGACTGGCATGCCAGCGGCCGCGAATAGCTGGGCGCTCAAACCAGCGGGCGCCGCTGCGCCCCGGGTGGCGCAGGGCAGCGCCGCAGTGTGCGGCTTGATGCAAATACCATGCCCTGGATGCTGTTTCCGGGGCCATGTTTTTTATCCTGCGCAGGCCAGTGCAACATAGCCCCTCGTTAGTTTCTTAAATAGAAATATCATGCGAATGCGTATTTTCCTTTGGTGGATCGCGTGTTAATAATGACTTGCTGTGGTTTTTTGTGAAATAATGCAAGCGGAAATATAAGCATATTTAATCGAAAAGAATTCCTCGGACTTCAGTCCGGGGTTGTTCATTGGGTTTAAGCTGGAGCACCTTCATGCTTTCAATATTCTCAATACCTTCGTCGGCATATTTTTCCAGCAGGGCATTGAGAACCCATCGCCGTTTGAACTGAACGCGAATGGCGCATCCAGCATATCCGCATATTCAAGGGCCTGCTGCATGCCCGCGCCAACAGAGCAGTTATTGTCCTTGGCCTCAATCACGGCAATCGGCATATTGGGCTTGTGGTAGAGAACGTAGTCGGCACGCTTTCTCTTGCCTCGGCTTACTAAGCGGCCGCGGACGATGACCCGCCCGTCTGTGAGAGTGACTTCTTCCCGGACTTGTGTTGGAAAATCCCAGCCAGCATCTTTTATTCCTGGCGCGATAAACTGAGTGCATATATCCCGCTCACTCATATCTTTCTTATTCGACGGCTGCATGGGGGAAATTATATCACTACTTTGAGACAAAAAGAAACATACTGCGCCAAACTCGCATGGCCGCCTACGGACCTGGTTCTGCCGGAGCTGTTTTATTCTTTACAGAGGCAATGCCGGCGTTGCAATTTGCAACATTGTTGTTGTGTTTTGCAATGATTTTGGTATTATTTATCATATATTGATCATCATGAGGGATCCGATATGGCTTCTCAAGCGAACATATTAATTGTGGAAGACGATGCTGTCGGCCGCAGGAATCTTGCGCGGATTTTAAAGAAGGAGGGTTACGGGATTACGTGTGCGGCCACGTGCGGCCAGGCATTGAGCGCTCTTTCAAAACAGAGATTCGATGTGGTGTTTTCGGACCTGATGCTGGAAGAGGACGGGTCCGGGATTGATGTGCTGGATGCGGCCCGTCGCGCGGGCCCGGATACGGAAGTCATTATCATCACGGGCTACGCGTCGGTGGAAAGCGCGATTAAGGCCATGCACAAAGGGGCTTTTCATTATCTGCAAAAGCCGTTCCGCGCCGAGGAAGTGCGGCTGCTCGCGGAGCGCGCCCTGGAGAAAACCCGCCTGCACAACCATGTGAAGCAGCTTGAGGATGAGATCCGCACGGCCGAGAACCGGCCTGTGATTGTTGGGAAAAGCGAGAAGATACAATCCATCCTGCGCCTGATCGAGCAGGTGGGCCCCACGGACGCGAATGTGCTGATCACCGGCGAATCAGGGTCCGGCAAAGAGCTTGTGGCCTCGGCCCTGCACAGTAAAAGCCAGAGGGCGCGCAACCGGTTCCTGGCTATCAATTGCGCGTCGTTCACGGATGAGCTGCTGGCCAACGAGCTGTTCGGCCATGAAAAGGATGCTTACACCGGGGCCACATGCGCGCGCGCGGGCCTTCTGGAGAGCGCGGACGGGGGCACGATTTTTTTTGATGAAGTCGCGGACATGCCCCTGCCCATGCAGGCCAAGCTGCTGCGCGTGATCCAGGAGCGCGAGCTGATTCGCGTGGGCGGCACGCAGCCCATTCCCCTCAGCGTGCGCATGATTGCGGCCACGAACAAAGACCTTAAAAATGCAACGGCAAAAGGCTCTTTCAGGGAAGACCTCTATTATCGCCTCAATGTGATTCCCATTCATATGCCGGCCCTGGCCGAGCGCAAGGAGGATATCCCGCTGCTGGCCGCGCATTTGCTCAACCGCATGCTCAAATTCATGAACAAGTCCATAACAGGGTTCACGGATGAGGCTCTGAAACTGCTGGTGGGCTATGAGTATCCCGGCAATGTGCGGGAGTTGGAGAATATCCTGGAGCGCGCCGCGGCCCTGTGCTCCGGGGATGTGATCGGGGTTCAGGATCTGCCGCCGGATCTCAAGGATGTGGCGATTTTCCGCTACGACAATCAGGCCGGGCGCATGAAAAGCATGGAAGAACTGGAACGCGAATACATTCTCTGGGTCATGAACCGGGTGGGGCATAATAAAACCCATGCCGCGAATATTCTGGGCATTGACCGCGCATCCCTTTACCGCAAGCTGAAAAAATATGAACTCGATGAGTCGTAGCGCGCCCGCCTGTGCAACTCGGATGCAGCAAATATCTTAACTGCGGCAATGCGCTACACTGCTGTTGCATTATGCAACGTTTCAGGTTGTTTTGTTAGCCGATTTTTATTTCAATAAGTTTTTTGTGCGAATAAATATCAATCCCGCCCATAAATTAATAGTTCATTAAACAGCCGGGTAAAACACCCTTTCCTGCCATTGGCAATGTCTGCTTTCAATGTCTTGGTTTTCTGTGTTGCGGTTTCATGGCAGAGATATTGCAATGAACCAAGGCATCGGAGAAACAAGGGGTGGGCATGGAGCGCAAAATCCTTCTGCTTTTCGATAGCATGGATATTCGGGACGAGGTGGTGCGATTCGCCATGACCCTGGCCGCGCGGATGGGTGCGGGCGTTATCATGCTGTTGCTGATCCGGTCGCAATTTGAGACAGACGGAGCAGCCGGAACCGATGCGCAGAGGATCCAGGCCCTGTATGCGGGGGGTGAGGCGGCCATGAAACCGTGGCTGCAGGCCATGGCCCTTGAAGATGTTCCGGCCACGGGGATATTGCGCGTGGGCGAGCCCGCATCCGAGTTGCTTAAATTCCTGGCCGAAGGCCATGACTTCGACACTGTGGTATGGGGCGGGGACAAGAAGATCCTGGGCGAGCGCAGGCCCCGGCTGGGCGAACACTGGATGGCCCGCATCATGGACAAGCTGGGCCGCCCCATGGTTGCGCCCTGACACCTGCTCACCAAGGGCGCGGCGCACGACAAAACACAAAGCGAGGCTTGCGATTATGCAAATTGTATGTATTTCCCGAGGCAGCTTGAGCAAGGGGGGCGAACTGGGCGAACGCCTGGCGCACAAGCTCGGATGGCAGTGCATCAGCCGCGAGCAGATGGTGGAGGAAGCCATCAAGCGCGGCATTTCCGTGGGCAAGCTCGAAACCGCCATTCTCAAGCCGCACATCTTCACCGAGCGGCTGGCCCTGGAAAAGGATCATTACCAGGCGTTCAGCACCATGTATCTGCTGGAACGCATGGCCAGGGAAAACACCGTGTACCACGGCCGCGCCGGGCACTTGCTGCTGCCGGGCCTGGACCACATGCTGCGCATCCGCGTGGTGGCGGATCGGGAATCGCGCATCAAGAGCGTGATGCAGAGGCTGAATCTTACCCGGGAAAAATCCCGTGTTTATGTGGACCAGGTGGACGAGGATCGCAAGCGGTGGGTCAAGTTGTATTTCGGCCTGGATTGGGACGACCCGACCAGTTACGACCTCATTATAAATCTGGAGCAGATGAACGTGGATAACGCGGCCACGGCCCTGTGTTCCATGACCCAGCTTCCGGATTTTCTGCCCACTCCGTCCACGCAGCGCGCCATGCAGAACATGCTTCTGGCCGCCCGCGCCCGGGTGGCCCTGGCCGAGCATGAAAAAACATATGCAGGTCAATTCATAGTGCGTGCGGACCGTGGCGTTGTGTCCGTGGTGTATAAGCTGCAGCAGGCCGACCTGGCCGAGCAGGTGACGCGCGTGCTGCGCGGCCTATCGGGCGTGGAGCAGGTTGTGTGCACCATGGCGCGTTCCAACATCCTGTGGGTGCAGGAGCGCTTTGACCCGGAATCCGATGCGTTCAAGGAAGTGGTGAGCCTGGCGCGCAAATGGGACGCGGCCGTGGAACTGCTGCGCCTGGACCCCGCGGATGATGATGAAGCAGAAACCAGGGTGATTCCCGCGGCGCCCGGGATCAAGGCGCACCCGGATGTGGTCAACCGCATGAAACCCATGTCCCGGACTATTATGAGCGTGCACGGAGGTATTGAAGATGATTCCGAGGAAGGCCAGGACGCGGGCGCGGATGACGGCGGCCTGCACAAGACCCTGGCCGAGCTGGCGCGCATAGACCGGTCCGGAGGCGGGCGCACAGTGCGCGCCACGGGCCGGCGCCTGGCCGAGTCCGTGGACACGCGTATTGAATACAACCTGCTCGTGGTGGGCGATGTGTTTCTCAAAAAAGGGCACGCGGCGCAGACCCGCATGGCCAATGAGCTGTGCGGCGCCCTGCGCGAAAAACTCAAGGCGCCGGTTGTGAACGTGGAAGAACTCAAGCAGCAGTACCTGTTCAGCCCGCGCCAGTTCCTGAACCTGTTTGGATTCCTGGCCGCGTCAGCGGCGTTTTACCTGGCTGTGTTCACCAATCAGCAGGCGGTGCTGGACTTCACGCACCCGGAGTCCACGAACGCAAAAATTATCGCCGCGGTCGGCATCTTCATTTTTGTGCCCCTGATTGCTTATCTGTACGGCAACGCCACGCGGCTGTTCCTCAAGCTGCTGCGCGTGCAGTAAACAGTGGCGCAACAGGAAAGAATTTCAGAGGAGAGAGACAATGCAAACCATGTTTATCACACTGCACATGACGAATGCGCTGCAGGTTGTGCTGTTAGGTTTCATCGGCGGGGTTTTGAGCGGGTTCATCGGCAGCGGGGGCGCTTTCTTCATGACCCCGGGCATGATGAACCTGGGCGTGCCCGGTGTTGTGGCTGTGGGCAGTAATATCACGCACAAATTCGGCAAGGCCATGATGGGCTCGAAAATGCACGGGGAAATGGGGCACGTGGACAAGAAGATGGGCATGTTCCTGATCTGCACGTCCTTTGCGGGCATCCGGCTGGCCGTTTGGATTAACAGCATGCTTTTCAAAGGCGGCGGGGGCGACGGCCACGGCGCAGGCGGCGGCGCTGCATCCAACCTCTATATCAGCCTGGTGTTCGTAAGCATCCTGTCCGTGGTGGCCCTGTCCATGCTCAAGGATGCGCTGGGCTCGGGCGGCGGAAAATCCGGGGATGGAGACGGGGGCCCGTCGCGCAAGATGGTGGAATTTTTCGGGCGCCTCAACCTGCCCCCCATGATTTACTTCCCGGTTGCAGATGTAAAAGTGTCCCTGTGGGTTCTCATGGTGGTGGGCCTGGCCACGGGCTATCTGGCCGGCACCATCGGCGTGGGCGGGTTCATCGGCGTGCCCGCCATGATCTATGTGTTCGGCCTGCCCACGGCCGTGGCCGCGGGCACCGAGCTGTACCTGGCCATGTTCATGGGCGGGTTCGGCGCCATCAACTATGTGCTCGAGGGGTTCGTGGATATCCGCCTCACCATGCTTATGTACCTGGGTTCGCTCCTGGGCATTTACATCGGCGCGTACGGCACCAAGGTGGTCAAGGAAGTGGTGATTCGCATTGTGACCGGCATCATCATCATGCTATGCGTGCTGAGCCGCGGCATCGCCATCCCGGTGTATCTGCGCCAGTTGCACATGATCGCGTACAACCCGTCGTGGGACGCGTATTTCAAGATCGGCAGCAAGGGGTTGCTGTTCGCGAGCGGCATCACCGGCACCCTGGTGATTCTGGTAAATGTGATCCGGGCCTACCGCCAGCGCAACCAGGTGCGGCAGTCGCTCAATGCCACGGGCGGGCAACGCAATTCCGATGCAGCCAAGGAGCCCGCAGTCACAGTGTAATTTCCGCCGGCGCCCGCAGCGGCCCGCGCATTAAGGAGACGGCGATATGACTTTCTGGCAGCGATTAACGGGAACACAGCCCCGGCTTCCGGTCGAGACGCTTATCAAACTCCGCGCCGGCCGGTTCCACCAGATCCTGGATACGCACAAGCGGTTTAACGCGCTGATCCAGGACGCTGTGGAAAAGCTGGGCGGGGAATTCGTCATCGATAAGCAATACCTCGCGGGCCTGGCGGACGGCGCGTTCGCCCTGGCCGGGGACATGGTGCGCGACATGAACGTGGTGCGGGATGACCCGGCCCTGTCCCGGTATTTCATAAAACTGGATCGCATGAAAGCGGATTTGCGACGCATTCTGGCGTGGCAGCCGCAGGTGGAGTCCGTGGACATGGTTATTCCCCTGGCGGGCCTGGATGAACTGGACCATTACCACCAGGCCGGGGGCCTGTTCGTGCGCCTGGCCGAAATCCGCCAGCGCCTTGGCCTGCTCGTGCCCGAAAGTTTTGTGATCACATTCGCCGCGTTCAATCTGTTTGTGAAATACAACGGGCTTGAGGAATTGCTGGACATGGCCGAGCCCCGGGAATCCCTGGCCATGGACAAGCTGCGCCAGAGGATCCGCAACGGGGGCATTCCCCCGGAAATGATGGCCGGCGTGGAATCGGCCATGGAGCAATTGAGCGCGATCTATGGCGAACCCCTGCGGTTTATTGTGCGCGGGGCGGCCATGGGCGAGGAGTACCGCAGGTCCGTGGATGGGGAGTACCGCACCGTGTCCGCAGTGAACGCGCGCGGGGTTCTCGACGCGTACCGCGCCGTGGCCGCGTCCCTGTACAGCGAACAGGCCGTGGCCGACCGCGCGGCCCGGGGCCTGCCGTCCAATTGCCATATCGCTGTGGCCGTGTCCCGCTTGGTGCCCGCGCAGGTGCAGGGAACCATTGAAACCGTGAATCCGGATGCGCCCCACAAGGGCCTCATGCGTTTGCGGATTAATGCGCAGTCTGAGTCCCAGTGCATGGATGTGTCGCGGCGCGCACCCTTTGATATTGTGTCTTCATCCGCACCCGCCGGCGCCGCGCACCTGGCGCCGGACCACATCGCGTCCCTGGCCGAAAAAGCCATGCGCATCGAGCGCTACTTCCGGGGGCCGCAGCACATTGTCTGGGCCCGCGAACAGAACAGGGACATATCCATCATACAGACCCGGCCGCTGATTCTGGATCCTGATATGGGCATTGCGCCCGAGGACCTGGCCGCGGCCGTGTCCCGGCACGAAGTGTTGTACGATCACCAGGGCAGCGTGGCGTCGCCGGGCATGGCCGCCGGCCCTGTGTTTCTCGCCGCCACAGAGCAGGACCTGGAAACCATGCCCGAGCGCGCGGTGCTCGTGGCGGGCAGCCTGGAGCCAAGCCGCGGCCTGCTGCTGGCCCTGCGCCGCGCTGCGGCCATTCTCACGGACAAGGGAGAAACCGCGGGGCACGCCGCGGCCCTGGCCCGCGAATTCCATGTGCCCGCCATCGTAAACCTGGGCCACGCCACCACCCGCCTGCAGCCCGGACAGGAGATCACCGTGGACGCTGACGACAATGTGGTGTATTCGGGCGCGGTTGAGGAACTGCTTGCGTATCAGATGTGGGAATACCTGGACCTGGACATGGCGCGGGAGTACAGCCTGCTGCGTTTCGTGCTGCACAGGCTGTCTCTGAAAAGCATCGGAGGGTCCCAGGGGCGGCGCACCCGCCTCAAAACGCGCGAGACCGTGGACGACGTGGCGCGCCTGTGCCTGGACACCGCGTGCCTCAGCACGTGCGCGGCCGTACAAAGTGCGGCCAAGCCCGGGAAAAACACCCCGAAACTCGCCAATACCCTGGGCTTGAAACTCGGGCTCATGGATATCGGCGGCGGGCTGCGCGATACCGAAGATCAAAACACCGTGGATCCCGGCCGGATCAGCTCCCCCCCGCTTGCGGCATTCTGGAACGGTCTCGTGAGTTCAGGCCTGGACCGGTTTGCGGCGGACGCCGCGGGCCTGGCTGTTGTTTCGCGCGAGCACATGTTTCTGCATATGTGCGTTGGCGCGCGCACCTATGTTCTGGATGCGTACCAGTGCGACGATCCCGAGCGGCATTACATTTACGGCCGCGTGTCGGACACCTCGGCGTCCGCGCCGCACAGCCGGCGGCAGGTTCTGTGGCTCAAGGAAATTCTGGAGAGCGAAGAATTCATCACCTACACCGTGCACGGCGGGTTCACGGCCTGGAAGTATAATCTGCCCGGCCCCAGGCTGGAGCAGACCCTGCGCATGCTGGGCGGCATGCTGGGGTTCGCCGAGCGCCGCGACGGAACGGCCGCATCCGGGTCCGCCGTTGATGCGGATATCCAGCGCTTCATGGAGGCGCATCACAGGGACCCCGCGCCCGCATTGTAAACAATGCAGCGGTTATCAACCGCCGCTAAAAGGAGATACCCCATGAGCAACAAGCTGCGTACACTTGTCCTGGACGACGAGCCCATCGTGTGCAAGCGCCTCAAACCGGCCCTGGAAAAAAACGGGTATGACGTCGAAATCTTCGAGGATCCGGCCAAGGCGCTCAAGCGCATCGATGAACAGGAATTCGATATCGTGGTCACGGACATCCGCATGGAAGATGTGGACGGCATCCAGGTGCTCGAACACGTGCGCGCCCACTCCAAACGCACCAAGGTCATCATCATCACGGGTTACGCCACCGTGGAAATGGCGCGCGAGGCCCTGGCCAAGGGCGCGTTCGATTTCATCGCCAAACCCTTCAAACCCGATGACCTGCGGGCCGTGATCGCAAAAGCCGCCAAAGAACTCAAGAGTGAAAAGAGCGAAGATCACACAGGATCCAAATAAAACCGCGCCCCGCACCTGAAAGGATTGAGTTATGTCAACCTTCTACCGCGAACCGCAAAACACGTATTACCACGGCGCTTGCCTGCGCCGCAGAAATGAACTCAAGCGCCGTCTGCTGCACGCCGGCCAGTCTCTACAGGCGCGCCTGCCCGATATCGAGTCCGGTCTCCGCCACGCGCCCGCCTCCAGCCCCCGGTTCCGCCAGCCCGTGTTCGAAATTCTTGAGGCCTCCCTGCTGCTTTCAGAAGAACTCAATGCGCTCACGGATGGGAAATTCCCGGCCCTGTATACGGCCCATGAACGCATGGAGCGCGCCGTGCGCGATTTCCTGGAATCCGCGTCCCCGCGCGGGCGCGCCCTGCTGGGCCGCGTCCTGGGCGGCCCCGAACCCATGGACAACCCCGCCACCCGGATCGGCGGCAAGGCCGCAAATCTGGATCGGATCGCAGCAGCCATGCCCGGCCGCGTCCCCCCGGCTTTCGCCATCACCTCCGACGCATACCATTTGTTTCTTGACAGCAACCATATCCACGCGCGCATCCACACGCTTCTCAAGGACCTGGATGTGATCGCGGACCGCGAAACATTCAACCACCGCACCCAGGCTATCCGCGCGTTGATCGAACAGGCGCCTGTGCCCGCGGAAATCGTTGATGAAATCAAATCTCTGGCGCACACGGCATGCCCGGACGGGCCCGGAACCTGGGCCGTGCGATCCAGCGGCGTGGGCGAAGATGGACGCCGCACGTTTGCGGGGCAGTTCGACAGCCTGCTGAATGTGCCCGGGCAAGACCTGGCGCACGCATGGCGCCGGGTAATCGCGGGCCGCTTCACGGACCGCGCCGTGTATTACCGCATGGCCTGCGGCATCAGCGAAGCGCACTCGCCCATGGCCGTGCTCTTTATGCCCATGGTTCCGGCCCGGTCCGCGGGCGTGCTTTATACAAGAGATCCCCGGGGCGGGGAGGGGCGCATGCTCATCAATTCGGTCTGGGGCCTGGCCGCGGATCTCATGGCCGGACGCGCGGCTTCGGACACATTCCTGGTTTCGCGCGCGGCCCCGCACCGCATCCTGGAGCAGGCCGCACCCTTGAAGCAAAAGGCTCTGGCCCCGGGCGCCCGGGGCGCAACCGAACACATACCCGTGCCGGAACAGGATCAATCAGCCTCGTCCCTGACGCAGGATCAGGCACAGGCTCTGGCCGCACTGGGCATGGTAATCGAAGCGCTTTTCAGCATCCCGCAGGACATCGAGTGGGTTTTGGACACCCGGGGCCAAATCCGGATCGTGCAGTCCCGCAGGTTGCTTGTGAGAGACATGCGGGAGCGCGCGGGGGGGCGGCCCCCGCAGCCCGAGGAGTTGATCCTGGAAAGCGGCGCGCCCGTGTTTCCGGGCTGGGGCGAAGGCCCCGTGTTCTCGCCCCAAAGCCCCGAACAAATCCCGGACACGCCATCGGGCGCCATCCTCGTGGCCGCGGAACCGCATCCTGATATTTTTGATGTGCTGCCCCATCTGGCGGGATTGATTCTCGAAGGCGAGGACCCGGCCGGGCTCTTGTCCGCTCGGGTTCAGGAACTGGGCCTGCCCTGCCTGTTCGGCGTGCAAAACGCGGCGGCCGCACTCGCGGGCCAGGGCCGCATCATCCTGGACGCGGAGCAGCGCAGAGTCTATTCGGCGCCCGGGGAGATCCAAAACAAACCCGAAGACCGGGCGCCGGGCGGGCCCGGGCCCCTTCACAGCCTTGTTTTCGCTCTGAGCGAACCGGAAGCGCACGAGCCCGATCAATGCCGGTCCATCCATGACCTCATCCGCCTGGTGAACGCAAGGGCCGCGCAGTTCGACGCAATCTCGGGCAAGTTCCGAAGCTGACATCCGCACGGGCCCTTCTTGACACGCGCGATCCGCGGACGTTACAGTAAAAATGGAATTCGCCACCGCACCGATTCATTTCAGGCAGATACCACGCGCCGGGCTTTGACGCACCCGCCGCCACCGCACCGGAGATTCACCGGCCATGGAACCCGACACCGGCAACACCCACGACTCCGAGCCGACAAACAGAATCTTCAGTTCCCCGTATTCCATGGACGACACTTTTGACCTTGATATGCACGCGCCCGTGCCCGAACCCGAGGACCAGGCCCTCAAGGCCCTGCTGCAACGCCCCGGATTCAGCATCCGCTCCCGCCTGGCCCTGGGTTTTTTCATCCTGTTCATGCTCGCCGCAATCATCACCATAACCAGCATCTTCACCCTCTACCGGCTTGAAAGCAAACTGCGCTTTCTGGAGGCTTCCGACTCCTTCACAAGCGAAATTCAACAGGCCCGCCGGTTTGAAAAAAACTACTTTCTCTATGGCTCGGACCTAGACCACGTGGCGATCCATGTGGGCAACGCGCAGAATCTGCTCGTGTCCGAAGAAAAGGAGTGGAACTCGGTTGTGGGGCGCGATAACGTGGCCACCATGAAAAACCATCTGAACAGCTACAAGGACCTGATCCGCAAACTGGAAGCCCTGGACAAAGCGCGCGAACCCGGCGCCGCGCCCGATTACCCGCAGATTGAATCCCGCCTGCGCACACACGGCGCAAAAATGGTTTCATTCGCCATGGACCTGTCCCACAAGGAACGGTTCAAAATCAACCGCATGCTGCACATCGCGCGCCTGGTGCCCGTGGCTTTCCTGGTCTGCCTTCTCGTCATCATGGTGTACCAGGCTGATTTTCTGTCACGGCACATCATCCGGCGATTGAACCGGCTCATGAAGGCGACCCAGAATGTGGCCGACGGAGATTTCACACCCATTATGCCCCACCGCCGGTTCCGCGATGAATTCACCAACCTGGCCGTGACCATGAACAGCATGATGAGCCAGCTCGTGCACCGCCACGAAATCCTGGTGCGCTCTCACAAGCTGCGCGCCGTGGGCACCCTCACAGCCGGCGTGGCCCACGAACTCAACAACCCCATCAACAACATCATGCTCACCGCCGAAATGCTCAAAGAGGACTTCCGGGACCTGTCCGACGAGGAATGCGAAGACATGATCAACGACCTCGTGGAACAGGCCGAGCGCGCCCAGAAAATCGTGCGCAACCTGCTCGACTTCGCCCGCGAAAGCGAAATCGAAA
>Ga0351878_1047_pt1 | contig 37269 bp, 17 predicted proteins | sample BONcelFGM3001D14_FD_206781 | JGI IMG/M metagenome (GOLD analysis project Ga0351878, IMG submission 206781) | Enriched cells from coal bed in the Powder River Basin, Montana, United States - BONCAT cells FGM rep3 HSBNCT.FGM.300.1.D14 ...
TCGATCAGCACCACGGCCCCCAGCAGCGTCAGCGCCGCGGCTGGGCTCGATGGGATCATCCCCTGCAACAGCTCGATCATCGCGTCCGCCTCCATTCTTCAGCCGATTGTTTTCATCACACAACGTCTGCAGCCGTTGCTCCATCGTCAGCACCGTCTGCTCCAGCTCCTGCACCCGGGCGCTCAAGGCGGAGATCTGCCGGTCCTTGCTGGCCCCCTGGCTCCGCAACATCACAAGCTCGGCCTCGCGTTCAGCATCCTTCACGATGCGGGCTCCTAACTGCTCGCGCACTGCATTCAGCTGAGTTTCCAGCACGTCGCTCCGGTTGCGCTCCACGTCCAGCCGCTCCTCCAGGCCCCTCACCCGCACCAGCATCTGGCACCACAGCTCCTGCCAGTTGCCCGCGATCACGTCCGCCGAGTCCACGCCCAGCTTTTTTGCCTCAGCCGCCAGCTTGTCCGCCTCTGCCTTCAGCTTGTCAGCCTCTGCCTTCATCCGTCGACGGGTAAAGACCTGGTTGATGATCGCCACCAAGACCGCGCTCGAGAGAGCTGCCGTCAGCAAGCTGAAAGCCAACTGCCACCATTCCAGCGTTATCCCCATGCTCATGCTGCCCTCTCGATGCGCGCCCATGTTGCCAAGTCCTAGTTGCTCCGCGTCACCCAGTGCGCCTGGCCCTCGCCCCACTCGCCCACCACGCGCCAGACGATGTGCTGTGTCTGGTATGGCTTGGGCTTGGCCTTGGCCTCCGCTGGATCGAGCCAGGCCTGGCCCACCACCTGCACCCCGTCCACCGTGGTGTAGAACTCGTCGCTGGCCGGAGCAAAGCCCCTGGCCGCCCCGTCCTGGGCCAGCCGGGCCGCCGGGTTGTACGGGATGACGGCCGCCTGGATCGCCTCGGCCACCACCGCCCCGATCCGCTCGTCACTGGGCCGCCCCACCGGCGTTACCGTCACCACCACGTCATCCCAAAAGGCGTCGTTGTGCTTGACCGGCCAGGCCGGCTCGGTTCGCAAGAACAGCCCCACCTGGCCACCCTGGGCCTGGGCCTGCACCTGCAGCTGCACCCACACGTCCGCTGTGATGTTCACCGGGCACCAGGCCACCGTCTCTGCCCAGGGATCCAGCCCGCCCGTCGGGTCGATCCCGATCTGCTTGTCCATGAGGCCGCTGGCGCTCACCCGCGGGTTGTCCTCGGCCGATGACCAGCTCCGCCCCCAGGCCGTCATCGTCACCAGGCTGCCCGGCGCCACCGCCAGCCGGCACATCAGCCCCGCCTCGTGGTGTGCGTAGGTGGTAAAGTAGCTCACCGCCTTGTGGCCACTGTGCACGCACTCCGGGATATAGCGGGGATCCCGAATGTCCGCGGGCTTGTACTCTGGTCGAAAGTTGTACCAGGGCCCGTCGCTGCCCTCGGGACGGTGCGGCCCGTCCTTGAACCAGATCTCCCAGCCCTCTGGCGCCACCAGCTCGCCCGCCCCCCGCTGGGTGAAGGCGCCCTCAAAGCCGTCGATCAGGACCACCGTCGGCGCGCTCGGCTGCCCAGGCTCTGGCTCTGGCTGCGGCGGCGGCGGCGGCGGCGTTGTCGGCCCGCCGGCCTCCAGCGGGTTATCCTGCAGCACTTGCACCACGTTGCAGGGTCTGCCGTCCTGATACCACATGCCGCTCGGGTCCCAGTGGTCGCCCAGAATCCAGAGCGCGTGCCCGGCCACTCCCTCAAACTGGCTCACTCGCCGCTCCCACTTGACCAGCGCGTCGCCCGCCCAGGGCTGCTGCAGCGCCCACTTGTTGGGGTAGCAGGCCTCCGTGATCCAGACCTGCATCGGCTTGGGCAACCAATACTGGTAGCGCGCAAAGCGCAGCCCATGATGCCACTCGTTCCAGGCCTCTGGCCCATAGTGGATGTAGACGTGGGCCAGATACTCGTCGGCCATCATCAGGCTGTTATAGCAGGGCCCCGTCCGGATCGCGTACTGCCGGTCAGCCAGCGTCAGATCGCCAGGCGGCCGGCAACCGCTCGGCCCGTGCATGTAATAGTGCCCCTCCGCGTCGCCCTCAAACCAGGTGTCCCGGTTGCCGATGGTCAACGGCGTCCAGCCGATCCGCCAGGTGGGATCGTGGGCCTTGAGCGCCTGGTAGAGACGGCAGAAGAACTCATCAAAGCGCTGCATGTCGCTCAACTGATCGCCAAAGCCCTCGCCATAGCCCATGTAGCCCGGCGCCCAGCGGGGCATGTTCTGCTCATTCCACGGCTGCAGGTGGCGCCGGCCCACCGGGATCGCGTCGCGATAGCCATCCATGTGCCGCTTGCAGTCGTCCAGATACTGCCGGAACCGCTCTTCGGTGACGGGCAGGGGCACATAGTAGGGCCGCATGTGCATCTCGCACTGCGGGTTGATCTGCATGATGCGGACAATTTCCTTTGCCGTGATCCCCTGCCCGGGCAGGAATACGAAGTTGCCTGGCGGCACCCTGCCCAGGATCTGCCAGTCGGTCCCTGTCATTGGCCTTTCGTTGCCGCCGTGCCATCCTCTGCTCATCGCCTGCTCCTTCTCCAATAGCGGCTCCGGGTTCACCCGGCGGCCGTCCAAACGCGCCTCGATGTGCACGTGGGCGCCACTGCCGCCCACACTCGAGATGCACTGCCCCGTGGCCCCCATCGGCCCCAACCGCTGGCCGGCCTGCACCCTGGCCCCGCTCTCCACCTCGTGGGCGTCCAGGTGGGCCAGCAGCCACACCCAGTGGCCGTCATCCGCCATGACCAGGTAGTAGTAGCCCAGCCCCAGCTCCTTACCGTTCGGCTGGATGCGCCGATCTGTCCCGGCGATGACGCGCCCCGCGATCGGCGCCACCACCGGCGCCCCGCGCCCCGCCCCGGCCACCGCGTCCAAAGCCTGGTGGTCGGGATGAAAGCGTTGCGTGATGACGGGATCCACCACCGGCCACTGGATGTTGTTCATCTGGCCTCCTAGGCGATGCGTTGCAGCCAGCCGTTGTTGAATTGCTGATACTGCGCCGTCGCCTGCGATACGTTCACCGCCGCCGAGCCGCTGGCCTGTATCTGACGCACCACGATCTCGACATAGTCGTCCGCGTCCATCCAGAACATGCCAGTCGCCACCGCCAGCGAAATCTCTTTATTCGCCACTGCCGTCATGCCTTGATTCGCCTTATAATTCGCCCCACCCTCGCGCACCGCGGCAATCACGTCTGCGGCGTTAGCACCCATCGTCATGTGTATCTGCCCGCCGGCCATGTAGTAGCCGGCGTGTCTGGCATACAGTTTCGTTGGATCGCCACTAGCCCAGCAGCCGTCTGTGTCGTGCGCTTCCGAGCTGAATGAGAGCGCCGTGAGCGTGTTGTGGCTGATGCTCTGGTTGGTCGAGCGATACACCCGGCAGCCCTGATCTATGCTGCCCAGCTCCTTCTCGGCGCCATCAGCGTCCTTGAAGTAGAGCCTGGTCTTGCTGCTATCGTCTTTGGCGAAGATGCGAGCGATGTCGGCTCCAGGGGCGTCCGGCGCGCTCGCCTGCTCCTTCAGATCAAGAACGCCCTCGGCGCTAATGTCCTTCGTGGTTTCAATGTCCACGCTGAAGCGGGCCTGGTCGTTGTCAACGTAGAGAGCCACCAGCTCGTCGATGGCTACAGTCAGCGAGCCGTCAAAGGCCGTGTCGCCGCATCGCAGCAGCAGGTACGTCAGGTGTGCATTACCTATCTCTGGCTGCACCCCGCGAGATACCAGCCAGAGCTGCGAGTCATCGCCTTCCTCGGGCGGCACAGCGGCTACGAGCTGGGCGACAGTGCGCAAGGCCGTGGTGTACACGTTCATGCCCGCCACTACGCCGTCACCGTTATTCCACCGCAGGTAGTAAGCGTCCTGGTCTGCTGCAGCAGCAGATAGCTCCATGGCCGTTTCGTCGATCTGCAGGCCACCGTCTGCCGCCCGAAACACCAGGCCATTCACTGGGTCAAAGCGCAAATAGTTGCCGCTGGCATAGTCGCCAATGCCCACCCCCACGGTGTCCTGGGCGCCGATGCCATAGCGGGTGCGGATGTTGCCCAGGGCCAGTTGGTCGACGCCCGCCTGCTGCCCGATCATGCCCTTGTCGTTCAGCACCAGGCCGGTCAGGTCGTCGTCCAGATCGCCCGTGCCGATCTTGAAATAGCCGCCGCTCTCGATGGTGACGGCGCTCGCCAGCGCATCGCCCAACAGCCCCGTTGCGCCTTGTGCGCCTTGGTCGCCTTGAGCGCCAGTCGCACCCGTCGAGCCCTGCGCGCCGATCTGCCCCTGAGCGCCTTGTGCTCCCGTCACGCCCTGGGCGCCCACCACGCCCTGGTCGCCCTGGGCGCCCGTTGGCCCCTGGGCGCCGATCTCGCCCTGGCTGCCCTGAGCCCCGGTGACGCCTTGCGCGCCCGTCTCGCCTTGCTCGCCAACCGAGCCCTGGGCGCCAACTGCCCCCTGACTGCCTTGGGCTCCGGTGACACCCTGATCGCCCGTCTCGCCCTGGTCGCCTTGCGCTCCGGTTGGCCCTTGAGCGCCTATCTGCCCCTGCGCACCCTGGGCGCCGGTGACGCCCTGCGCGCCTTCCTCACCCTGATCGCCCTGAGCTCCTGTTGCGCCCTGGGCGCCAACCGCTCCTTGAGCGCCTTGATTGCCCGTTGGTCCCTGGGCGCCGATCTCGCCCTGCGGCCCTTGCGCCCCAGCCGGGCCGGTGTCGCCGGTGCCGCCCGTGGATCCCTGAGCGCCCTGCAAGCCTTGCGGCCCTATCGCTCCCTGATCGCCTTGTGCGCCAGCGGTGCCTTGCTCGCCCTGGTCGCCCTTGGCTCCCTGCGCGCCCGTCACCCCCTGAGCGCCGGTAGCCCCTTGGTCGCCCTGAGCCCCGGTGACGCCTTGATCGCCCTGCGCGCCTTCCTCACCCTGCGCGCCGACTGCCCCTTGAGCACCCGTTGCCCCTTGGTCGCCCTGCGCCCCGGTGACGCCCGGGTCGCCCTGAGCCCCGATCGCACCCTGCGCACCCTGCACGCCCGCGACGCCCTGTGCCCCTTGTGCGCCCACCACGCCCTGATCGCCCTGGGCGCCAACCTCGCCCTGCGCCCCGACTGCGCCTTGCGCGCCGGCAGCGCCTTGTGCACCCTGAGCGCCGGTCACGCCCTGGTCGCCCTGGGCGCCGGTGGCGCCCGTCGATCCTTGGGCGCCAACGACGCCCTGATCGCCCTGATCGCCTTGCCAGCCCCGCGTGCCTTGCGGCCCTTGGGCGCCGGTGACGCCTTGCGGCCCGGTCAGTCCCTGGTAGCCCTGATACCCCCGATCGCCTTGCGGGCCTTGATCCCCCGTTACGCCCTGATAGCCGTCGGACGGGCCCTGAAAACCCTGGTACCCCTGATAGCCCTGGTAGCCCCGCACCCCCTGATGGCCCTGCGGGCCCCGCGGGCCTTGATCGCCCTGGACGCCGGCAGGCCCAGAGAGCACATCGGCCACGGCCTCGATCAGGTCGTTGATGTCTCGCTGATGCGTGTTGCTCTCGTGCCGTTTCGGTGGCAGTGCCACGGCCTGCTACTCCTCGCTGGAGCTCTGTTCGTCTGCGTCCGCCGGCGGGGCGATCCCCTCTGGCCAGTCGTCCAGATGACGAAACTCGCCATCCCAGCCCTGGTATCCCATCTCAACATGCCCGTGGGCGTCACGCTGGGAGATGCCCACATAGGCCGGATGATCCCAGGGCTGTGATCCCTGCCTCTCAAATTGTGGCCCCCTTGCCTCCGTCTCGGCCTCGGTTTCGGCCACCGGGCCAAACAGCACTCGCCGTAACGCGGCCAGCAACCCCTTGTGTTCGCTCATCGTCGGCTCCTCTCTAGCTCGTCCGCTCGCCGGGCGTCCGCTCCATCCCCGGCTTGACGGCGATCAGGTGGGCCCGCACATAGGGCACTGGGCCGCCTTCCCACTCGATCTCGTAGGGCTCCAGCCAGGCCAGTTGAAAATGCCCCTCATACCCTGGCCGGATGTACTGCGCCTTGCTCTCGTGGGTGTAGTAGAAAAAGCTGTTCAGGTTCCAAAAGCTCTTGTGCGTCGGGTCCTGCCAGGCGCCCCGCCCTTCGGTGCTCGGGACCTCCACGAACAACCAGCCCCCCGGCGCCAGCACTCGCCAGGCCTCGTTCATCGTATGCACCGGGTCGGCCAGGTGCTCCACGATGTCCACGGCGCGCAGAATGCCCACCTCGCCCGCTGTCGCGGGCCAGGGCCCGTTCAGGTCCACGCTCGGCGTGCCATGCAAGTCCCAGCTCTCGTAGCCTTCCGGCTTGCCGAACCTGCCCCCCAGGTCCACCATCCGCAGCCCCTGGTCCTGCGCCCACCGCTCGGCCATCGCTCGGATGTGCCGCTTATAGTTGCTCGCCGTGCCGACCTGCACCTCTCCATTCCACACCCGGCAGCTATTCCCGGGATGTGTGCGATACAGGTACAGGCACTGGTCGATGTGCCTCATGCCCCTGGCGCCATAGGCGGCATAGGTGCGGCAGACCAGATCGTGGTCGTCCGCCACCCAAAGAGCCGCGTCGTGACCGCCCAGGGCTTGGTAGGCGCCGGCCCGCCAGACGCGCACATGGTTGGGCGCCCAATAGATCAGCCGCATGGCCTGCGGCGTCGGCGCAAAGGCCACCATCTCCGTCAGACGGTGGCCCTGGGTGATGAACGGCCTGCTGGCCCAGCCGTAACGCTCCGAGTAGCCGCTGGTCGCCCAGGTGCCATCCTCGAACTGCGCGCTGTTGCTGTAGGCAAACTGCACCTGCGGGTCGTCAAAGGCCCGGGCGATCTCCGTCAGGGCGTTGGGCGTCAGCAGGTCGTCGGCGTCCAGCTCCACCAGCAGCTCGCCACAAGCATCCTCAAAACCCTGCCGCTTGAGCGCCCCGATGCTGGCGCGCCCCTCCTTCATCGGCCCCTCGTACACGCTCCAACGCACACGGGGATCGGCGCCAGCCCACTCGGGCAGCTCCACCCCGCCATTGGCCACCAAGATCCACTCCCAGCGCGAGTCCCCCTGTTGGTTCACCAGGCTGGCCCTGGCCTCTTCCAGAAACCGCACATGCGCCGGGCCGACTGGTGTGATGATGCTGATCAGCGCGCCCATTAGCTCGCCACCCCGATGCCGATGCCCACCACGTCCACGGTGTAGGTGACGGCCGCGCCACCGCTGGTCGCCGCTCGCACGGTAAAGCCGGTCGTGCTGCGGGCGCTGACATAGACGCTGTTGCGGCCCATCTGGGTCGCCGTGCTGGTGCATACTGCCCCGATCACTACGCCCAGCAGCGTCTCAAACGGCGTGTCCCAGGTGCCGCTGGCGCTCTTGTTATCATCCGTGCTCGTCAGCGTGATCTCGACGCTCTTGACCTCTAGCCGTAGATGATTCGCGGCGTCCTTGCTGTAGGCCATCTTTTCGGCCAGCTTGGCCAGCGTCAGAAACCCGTCCTGCATCTGGGCCCGCCCGGCCACATCCGCTGATAGGGCGTTGTTTGCCAGGCTGCCGCTGGGGATCTTGACGCCGTGCCCCGCCGCCGCGCTGTGGGTGTGCGCCCCCACGTCCACGCCGTCGATCGTCTTGTCCGCCGCCACTATCACGTTGCCGCCGATGGTCAGCCCGTCCTTGGTGATGGCCAGCAACACCACCCCCGTGCTGTCTCGCAGCCGCGCCACCAGCCCCTGGATCGTGTCGTGCTGCTGCACGTCCAGCGCATAATGGTCGGGATCGTCCACCTGGCTGGCCCCCAGATAGTGGCCCTTGCCCACCACCCCCTCCAGGGCGTCGATGAGCTGGTTGATCGTCTCCGCGGGCAGGTTCTCGCCCGTCACGGCTTTGGTAAAAGTTGTGGCCATCTCGCTCTCCCTACATTAGGATGTGCGGACCGCCCACCAGGCTGGTGCCCACCACGAAGGGCGTGCCCGTGGCCGTCGGCGTCGCCTCTGTCTCAAAGGGCGTCAGGTACACGGTCAGCAGCACCTCTCGCGGCTGCCCGCCCTCCTGCTCCGCCTCCTCTTCTTTGATCCCCGCCTGCACCAGCACCTGCCACTCCTGGCCCACCGTGTCCACCAGCTGCACGCTGCGCGTCGCCTGGCCCAACGCCTTGAGCTCCGCCCGGATCTGCTCCGCATTCCGCGGGCAGGTGCCCCCGCTCCGCGTCGGCAGCCGGTCGCCGCAACGGATCACCACCGCGAGCTGGTCCAGCGCCTCGGGCCGCTCCGCCCCATACAGCGTCACCCGCCGGATCTTGATCGGCGTGCTGTCCAGCGGGATCACATAGTCCAGCCGCAGCTCGATGGTGTAGCCTGCCACCCCGTGGGCTGGCAGCGCCAGCAGATGCCGCGGCGCCACGTTGGCCCGCCCCACATAGCCCCAGTGGCCACTCTTGTTCAGGCGATAGTAGACCTCGACGTAGCGCGCCAGCGTCAGCTCGTCCGCCTCGATGGCCACCGCCCGCCAGATCTTGGGCGTCGCCGGCGCATATAGGTCGTGGGCGGGCAGGTAGACGCTGCCCGTCAGCGCATAGCGGCTATTGCTGTCCTGCAGCGGGTTGGCTGCCTGGCGCGGCAACACCACATAGCCGATGTTCGTGCCTTGCCCCATGTACAGCCGCGGGTTGGTGAATAGCCCCGTCAGGTGCAGGCTCTGGCACTTGGCGCTGGCGATCTTGGCCAGCGTGTGCCACACCATCGCCCCCACATACGGACGCTCGCTCTCCGCCGCCTCGCGCCCCGCCAGCAGCCAGCTGTGGCCGTCCGAGCTGTACACCAGGGCGTAGAGCCACTGGTCATCCCCTGCCAGCGCCAGCACCTGGCCCCGCGCCGGGTTGTCCTTCCCCGCCACCGCATGGGGCGTTGCCGAGCCGATCTGGTGCCCATACTCGCTGGCCGCATAGGTCAGCAGGCCGCGGATGTGCGGCACATACCAGAGCCCGTGCCACTGCGCCATGTTCTTGCAGTTGTCCGCGTGCACCGCCGACTGCAGCTCGGGCGTCACCGCCACGCCCTGGTAGCTCGAATCCACCACGTGCACGCCGTTGGTCTTGCCGATGAATAGAAAATCGCCCTGGGCCGCCATCGCCGTGATCGCCAGCTGGCTGTCGCCTATCGAGTAGCTGGCCCCCCAGTTGGCCGGGATCAGCCCGTTGGCCCCCTCGGCCAGCCCCTGGATGACGGCCGTATCCGTCGCCGCCCACAACAGGTTGCGCACCACCGCCCAGTAGGTGACGCCCATCGGGTAGGCCGTGAAGGTCCAGGTGTCCTTATAGCCCGGGCCCATCTCGTGCAACGTCTCGCTGCCAAACTGCACCGTGAGGCCGTGGTTCAATGTGATGGGCGCGTCGGCGTCCACCGCCACCCCTGTCGTCCAGGTGGCCCCGTCGTCATCCGACCAGCGAAACTGCTCCACCGCCGGCGCCGCGTCCACCTGGGTGATCTCGATCCGGTAGACCTTGGCCGTGCGGGCCGAAAAGCCCCCGCCCACCGTCAGCGCCTCGCGGGCCGCATAGTCCTGCAGATGCAGGTTCAGGCTCCAATCCCGCCCTACCGTCTCCGTGGCGTTGGGCAGCTTCAGATACAGCTCGTCCGCGATCAGCGCCCAGTCCGTGAGGATCGTCATTCCTGTGATGGGCCAGGTCGCCTTGTCGTCAAAGCTGATCTTGATGGTTGTGCCGCCCGACTCCACCTCGATCCACATGGCGCACTCGGCCCCGCGCCAGGTGCCATACAGGCTGGCGTTCACCGTGCCGCTGTCGTTGTCCGCCCAGGTGGTCAGGGTCGTCGCCCCGTCGTGGTCAAAGGCGTAGCTCGCCGTGGGCAGATAGCAGGCCCAGGCGTCGGTGGCGTAGGTGGCGCCCGGCGTCAGCACCCAGAACGGGTCGGCCAGCCCCAGGCTCACATAGAGCTGCCCGCCAAAGGCCGCCATGTCCACCACCGCGTTGCCACTGCCCAAGTCCTTGCGCTGGGCCACGCTGCCGTCGGTGGTGTCCACTTCATAGACATAGCGCCCGCCGGCAAAGAACAGCCGCCCGTTCAGCTCCGCCCAGCAGTTGACGTTGGCCGTCGCTGTGGCCACTGTCACCGGCGTCACCTTCGGGCCCGGCAGTATCTGCCCGCGAAAGCGGCAGTCCACGTTCTCGCTGTAACGGTAGCGCCCTGGCAGCTGCTGGTCGTCATCCCCATAGCCGCCGGCCAGGTCGGGCCACACCTCCATCGCCTCCACCAGCGGGTGCTGGGGGTTGTAGCGCCCGGCCAGCGGGCTCTGCTGCGCCAGGCTGGCGTACCTGGGCGTCACGCTCCAGGCGCGCTTGCTCAGGCGGCCGCTCTTGCCCCGCTCCAGCATATAGCCCTGGCCATCCAGCTCGATGTCATAGGTGGGGTTGGGGCGCGCCATCAGTCCCCTCCGCGGTTGGGCATGCTCAGGTTCACACGCAGCCCGGGCCCGTAGCGCATGTGATGGCCCAGCAGCTTTTGCCGCTCGTCGGCCAGCAGGGCGCTATAGTGCGCCACGCTCTCCCCTGGCCCGCGCCGGATCAGCTCCTCATACACCTGCACCCGCACCGCGGCCAGCAGCCACTCTGGCGGGCAGGCGGTCGTGTCGTCATCCGGATCCAGCGCGTAGGGCTCCCAGCAGTCCAGCAGCAGCACCTCGCTCGTGCTGGCATAGCCTGCCTGCACCGTCAGCACCAAGCCGCCGTCATCCCACTCCACCCGGTGCCACTTGGCCTTGCGGTAACGGTAGCCCCCCGCCTCGCTGCCGCTGCGGTAGCGCACGCCCAGCACCTGGCTGGGATCGGTCAGGGTGGTGTATTCCGCCAGGTCGTAGCTGGCCGTGGCCATGCTGGGGATCTCGAGCTCGTAGCTGACCTTGTGCCCCAGTTGCCCCACCGCCCGCGCAATAATGCGGTTCAGCGTGCTGGCGGGGATCAGGGTGTGAATCTCAAAGCCGTCGCCGGCGGCGGGATAGCCGCCCGCGACATTCCACCCGGCGCTGGCCAGCTGGATCATGCCATTGGCCGGGTTCAGCAGGGCCAGTCGCACCTCCGTGCCCTCCAGGCTGCCATCGGTCAGGTACAGCCAGGCGCCCTGCAAGTCCTGCTCGTGTCGCTGGCTATCGGCCAGCGCCCACACCTGGGCCGTGGTGGCCGTCGCGGCCGTTAGCACGCCCACCATGATCTCGTCCAGATCGTAGCCCACCTGCTGCCGGATCGCCGTCCGCGTCGTGCTCATCCGCGCCTCCTGGCCCTCTGCAACAGAGGGGGCGAAAGCGACTCCTCGCCCGCCCCCTCTCTTAGATCATGCTGCTGCCGCCTAGAGCGTATCCTCGCTCACGCCCGCTCGATCTCCACCGCCACACAGGCGTTCGCCAGGGTCGTCGAAGCGCCACTGGCCAGCTTGAGCGCCAGGCGGTTGCCCACCTCCAGCACCAGGTTGGCTGCCGTGCCCGTCAGCGCCGGCGTCTGCACCGTGTTCACGGTGCCCGCCAGATCGATCTTGGTGGTGGACAGCAGGTCGTCGCCGGAGCCCGGCGCCTCCGTGGCCTGCAGCCGCTCCACCGTCGCCGTGCCGGCCTGGCCGGCCGCCGTCGCGTGCACCTCACTGATCTTGGTCACGCGGCAGCGGTATGGCGCCAGGAAAAAGATCGACGCGATGCCCGCATGGGCAAAGTTGAAGTGGATCGTCATCTTCCCCGTGAACCGATCCGGCTCAATCAGCACCCGGGTCGCGCTCAGCGCCACGCCCACCTTCTGCTCGCTGGTCGTGCTGGCCGTCTGGCTGGTGTCGCCCGCCGTGTCGCTGGCATAGACCGCCCCACCCGGAGCGGCCCCGGTCGGCCCCTCCACCACGGCGCCCCGCGCCAGCGGCACGTGCTCTTCCCCACTGGCCGCATCCCTCAGCGCGATCGCCTGGGCCGGCACCCCGGCGTTGGCGTCCGCCAACACCCAGCCGCTGCTGTAGCCCACCAGGTCGCCCTTCTCGAAGGCCGCGCCGGCCGTCACCTCGAATCTGCCCCAGGCCTCCAGGATGCTCCTCTTGGCCGTGTCTGCGTATGCCATCTTCGTTGCTCCTTGGGGCTACCTGCCCCTGCGGACTGGGGGGACTGGCCCCCCATTCCAGTCTGGATGAGCGTCACCGGCTCACCGCTCTTACGACTCGCCCGCCACCGTCCAGGCGCCGTCCACGTCCACCCCATCGATGCGCACCCCGCACCACTTGGGGTAGGTCGCGATGCCACAGTCCCAGATCAGCCGCACTTTCTCGCCGACCTTGTCCTCGGTCTGCTTGAAATACTCCGTGTCCATGCCGCCGTTCTGGATCCCAAACACGCCGTCGCTGGGCCGCAGGTTCAGCACAAAGATCGAGCTGGCCCCGCCCCCCGTGTCGGCGTCATACTGCCCGTCGCCCGCCCCGGTCAGTTCCGTCTCCTTCAGGAACGGCAGCGCCAGCACCGGCAGCCCTTGGTACATGGTCTGCAGGTCGCCGTACTCGTCCCGGTCGGTGTTGTAGCTGCCCTTGAGCTGCAGCAGGGCGTTGAAATACAGGTAGGTGGTCAGGCTCATGCAGATCACCTGCGCCTTGCCCCGCATCATCTGGATCGCCTGGTTCAGCTTGAGCAGGCTGCAGCCCGCCGGCGTGGCGTTGGCCGTCAGGTGGATCTCCTGCATGTAGCCCGCATTGGCCAGGGCATGCAGCCCCAGCAGGCTCTGCCCGCTGCCGTTGCCGTAGAACAGCTCGTCCTCGAACACCTCGCCCATGCGCCGCGTCTCGTTGCGGGTGTTCATCTCCACAATGTCGTCCTGCGAAAAGCCCTTCTTGGCCAGTCGCGGGATGACCACCTCCCCCACCAGCTCCAGGATGCTGTGCGCCAGCGTCTTGGGGTGGATCTCGTTGGCGATGATGGTCTCGTTGATGCCGTAGAACCCGGCCACGCCCCGGTCCTCGGTGTACACCACGTTGGCGCTCAGCCCCTCCACCGTGGTCCACTTGAGCCGCTTCATCAGCTGCGTCTCTTGCACGAAATAGTCCATCACCCCCGACACGAACTCGTCCGGGCTGGCCGCGGCCAGCTCCGCCAGTGTGTATGCCATCTCCCTTGCCTCCTGTGCCGGGGTTCCTCAGCCCCTCCCCGGCCTATCTCTCCTTGCGCAGTCGGGCGAGCCCCAGGCTCAGCTTGTCGGCCGGATTGGTCGGGCGGCGCGCGCTCGGCAGGGCGCTCTCGAACTGCGGCACCGGCAGGTCCTCTCGCTCCGCCTCCGCCTCGTGGCGCCCTGCCTGGCGGGCCTGCTCCAGCAGCCGCGGCAGCTCTTTCTCGCGAAAGGTTTTCACTGCCCCCTCGGCCACGGTGCGCCGGTAAGCGGCGTAGAAATCCGTCGGCCCCTGCCACTCCCGCGACCGCGCCACGATCTGGCTAGCGGCCTCCTCGTCGCCCAACGCCTCGATCAGTTCGCTGGCCACCAGGATGCGGGTGTTCTGCGACGTCTGCTGTTCGATGGCCGGCCGGACCTCCTCCAGCAGCTCTTCGCGTATCTCCTGCCGCTCCAGTTCCCGCCGCGCCTCGGCCCCCAGCATCTCGTCGTCCAGCGCCTTCATCGTCGCACGCCGCTGCTGAATCTCCTCACGCTGCTTGTCGAACTCCGCCCGGCGCTGCGCCTCCAGCTCCTGCTGGTGTCGGGCCCGATCGCCCGCGCTCTGCTCCGTCCGCCGTCGCCGCTCTTCGGGAGACAGGCCGTCCTCAGCTGTCGTGGGCTGTTCGTCCGACGATCCTGCTGGCACGCCGACCTTCGGCTCTCCCGCCGCCTTGGCGGCCGTCTCTGCGGCCGCTGCTGGCGCGGCGTCCGTCTCTCCCGCTGGCCCCCTCTCAGGTGGCTGGCTGCCATCCTTCGGCGATTCCTCCTGTGCCGTCGACGTGTTCATCGCTCCAGGCCCGCCGGTCATCTGCGCAAAGCCTCGGGTGAGTTTGTCCATCGTGGTCGTCGGCCTGGCCTCGGCCTCGCCCCCGGCTGGAACTTTGCGCTGTGTTGGCGTCCGCGCTAACGATGTCTGCATCGACGATGTCTGCATCGACGATGTCTGCATCGCGGTCTCAGAAGTCGCCCCTGTTCGCTCCATTGCCTGCCTCCTGGTCGCCCAACAAAAAAACGGCGGTGCCCGCCAGCCTTCGCTGGTCAGACACCGCCGATTGCCCCCAACCGCCAGTGTGTCGCTATGCAGTCACGCTATCTGCTATCCCCCACGCCGCGTTTGTCGCCTCGTTGCTTTGTCCGGGACCGTCCGCGGCAGGCCCAGGTAGCCATCCGCCCACTTGAGAAATGCAATCGCCACGCTACGGAGTTCGAGGACAGCGCCACGCTCGAACGTGCGCGGGATCGCCGACTCGCGCCACGCGGCCGTGTCGTCTACCTCTGCTGCCCAGCCGGTTCGTCCCTGTTCACACCCCTGCATATAGCTATGATAGAACAAACGTTCGCCAAACGCAAGGGCCTTGCGGTGCCAGAGTTATCTGACCTCTACTCAATACGGCATAGACAGTGCTCCATGGATGAGTTGGGTCTGGTCAGATACGCCTCCTCTGTGTCACGACTCATCTCTCCGATCATCCTATAGGAGTTGGCTCTTGGGCAGGGCGGCCAAAACGAGTAGAATCCCTCGGCCTCGTCGCCAGACCATGCCAGGGAGAGTGTCATGCCGGCTCAGCAACACCCCGCGACCGAAGACGCCATCTCTCATCTGTCCATACGCCGTGCGTTGTACGCATCCACAATCCTGGCCCTGTGCGTGTTCTTGTCAGCCTGCCGTTTGCAGCCAACTACCGCGCCCGTGCTGCCCACCGTCACCGCGCCCCTCTCGCCCACGGCCGCGCCGACACACACAGCGACGCCCACGCCCACGCCTGCCGACACCCCAACCGCCACTGCGACGCCTCCGCCAACCGCAACCCCCACGCCCACGATCACGCCATCGCCCACGCCATCGCCCACGCCCACGCCTGAGCCTACGGCTGCGCCGGTGCCCAGCATCGAGGGCCTGACGGTGACCATGGAGCAGGGGCGGCTCGTCTACCGCGCCGCGGCCAGCAACCCCTACGGCCTCCCTGGCGGCGCCTATGCCGGCTACCTGTTCGCGTTCGATGACCAGACCGGCGAGACCTCCGGCCAGGGCCTGGCTCTGGCCGCTGAGGTTAGGAGGGTGTTGCTGACGCGGGCCAATAGCCCCGAGGCGATAGCCCATGGGAACTGGAAAATGACGTTCCCGTTTGATCCACATGGGGCGGGTGTCGAAATCGGCTACTTCGAGAAGCTCGGGCTCCACGCGATCGTTGTTAATGGATTGGACCCAGACACCAAGTTTTGGTCTCCGTTTCTGGAGAGCACCATAGCCAGTAGCTCGAACTACTCGACTCAAGGAGTAGATGCTGCGGGCCTCACTATCAGAATCCCAGAGTTACTTCTGCAAAATCATCTTAGGGGGATCAATCTTGGCATCACAATCTACTCGAGGCGCGCAGAGGCGCTAGTGCAAAACACGGAGACGACGGTAGAGTTTGGTGAACTGCTGGTCACTCGGATAACCGTCAATCTTCTACCGAATCCTCCATTCCCCGAGAGCACTCAAGTGGTGATGAACTCCAATAGCCTGGAGGGATCGAAGGACCTACGGCTAGATCGGATTCTGGAGGTAGATGGTTCTCCCGTCTTTGGCCTAGAGAAATAGAGGACTGGTCCGCCTATCGTTTGGCAGGGTGGCCTAGCCAACTCACTGTCGCCCCACCCAATCTGCTCTGTGCTGCTGGCTTTCCTTCCGATGATTCTGCTAGGGCTGGTTGATCGTCTCGATGGGTTTTCGGCCCATGTTGCACTGGCCCTGGCGCGGCCTTTCGGCGTCGCAGGTGAGCACCAGGCCTCTAGGTCCGCCATTGGCGCCCGCCTTGCCTATCCCCCTTGCGCTCGTTGCTGCGCACTCACGGCCGCATCCGCTGCATGCCTCCCAGTCCGGTGACCGCCAGGCTCCACATTCCGCCCGCACCCGCGCAGGCCCTTCCGTACCACTTTGCGAGGCGATTGACATTAGAACATTAGTTCTATAGACTGATCTCAGGAGTGTCATGGACAAACAGGCCCGTCTGCGTGAGCTACAACACACCGTCGCCACGATCCAGCGCAAGTTCGGCGACCGGGCCATCCGCCCGGCGCGGCAGGTGGCCGAGGCGCGCGTGCCGGTTCTGCCTACTGGGTTGGCGGCGGTGGATGAGGCGCTGGGCATCGGCGGGCTGCCCAAGGGGCGCGTGGCCGAGTTAGTCACGGCGGGCAGTAGCGGCCAGGCGGCGCTGGTGGCCAGCCTGGTGCGGCAGACCCAGCAGATTGGCGAGGCGGTGGTCTATGTGGATATCGACCAGACCCTCGACCTGGACCTGCTGGCGCGGCGGGGGGTGGACTTGCGACGGCTTTACATCCTGCGGCCCCGCGGCTTGGCGCATGCGCTGGAGATGACGGGCGATCTGTTGGCCGAGGGCGGCGCGGCGCTGATTGTCTTTGACCGGCTGCACCCGCTGCTCTTTGAGGACGCTTCGCTGGCCCTGCTCGACCAGGCGCTGCGCTGGTGGACGCCGCTGGTGCATAGCGCCATGGCCGTGCTGCTGCTGATCACCGAGACGATCTGCCTCGACTGGTATCCCCAGGGACTGGGGCTTCCTTACTTTGCCAGTGTGCGCCTGTCGTGCGAACAGCAGCAGTGGCTCTACCGGCGCCGGGAGATCGTCGGCCTGGCCGCGGAAGTGAAGGTGCTCAAGAACAAGCTCGCGTCCCTTGGGCAGCCGGTGCGCATCGAGATACCCGTGTGAGGAGGCGTTCATGTCACGGATCGGCTGCATCTGGATGCCCCATTGGGTGGCGCAACTGGAGCAGCGCCGTCGCCCCAACCCGCGCCAGCCGCTGATCGTGCGGCAAGAGGGCGTGGTGCTGGATGCCTCGGCGCAGGTGGCGCAGCGCGGCGTGGCGCCCGGCGATCCCCTGGCGCAGGCGCTGGCCCGCGCTCCCGACGCTCTGCTGGTGGCAGCTGACCTGCCCCACTATCGCCAGGCTTGGGAGGAGGCTGTAGCGACCCTGAGCCTGCATAGCCCGGCAGTGGAGGAGGAGGGTTGGGGCCTGGCCTATGTGGAGGCCGCGGGGTTGGGGGCGCTGTACGGCAGCGAGGCGGCCTGGTGCCAGGCCCTGCGCCATGATCTGCAAGAGCGGCCGGGGGTGCAGGCGCTCATAGGCGTGGCGGCGGGCAAGTTCACCGCCCGGGTGGCGGCCGAGGGCAGCCCGCCGTGGCGGGGCTTCACCCTGGTCGAGGGACGCGACGCGGTCTTCCTGGCGCCCCTGACCCTCGACCTGCTGGACCTCAAGGACGAAACCCGGCGGCGTCTCCAGGTGCTGGGCATCGCCACCCTGGGCGCTCTGGCGCGGCTGCCCGCCAATGCCGTGGTCGAGCAGTTTGGCCCCGAGTGTCTGCCGCTGCACCGCTGGGCTGCCGGTCGCGACGAGCGTCCCTTGCAGGGCCGGAGGCGGCAGGCGCTGGCGGTGGCGCATGCTTTTGAATTGCCCGAGGCGCGCCAGGAGGCGTTGCTCTATGTGCTGCAGGCCTTGGGGAGGAGCCTGCTGGAGGAGCTGGCTGAGAGCTGGCTGGGGGCCAGGCAACTCCAGGCGCGCTTTGAGTTGGCCGGCGGGCAGGTGTGGTGCAAGACCATCTGGGCTCACGAGGGGCTGGGGCCGACCATGCTGCGGGGCTTGCTGGAGGCCGCGCTGCGCGAGCTGCAGCACGCCGGCCTGGAGGGCGAGGGGGTGGCCGCCATCGAGCTGCAACTGACCGGCATCGAGCCGCCTGGTGGGCGACAGCTACAGCTGTTCACGCAGATGGAGGATCGCTATCGGCTGGCCGAGACGCTGGGCAAGCTGGCCAAGCGGCACGCGGCCGACAGCGTCGTGCAGGCGCAGGCCCACCTGACCACTGACGATATCATCGCCGCGCGCTACCGTTTGCAGGCCCTCGGCTGATGCCCTTTTGGCCGCAAGGGCAGGAGATCGAGGTGGAGCTGGACGCCAACGGCCTGGTGCAGACCTTTCGCTGGCGACGGCAGGTCCAGCACGTGCAAGTGGTCAGCCGACGCTGGCGGGTGCACACCGCCTGGTGGACCGAGCAAGAGCTCTGGCGCGACTATTGGGAGGTGGCCACCCGCAGCGGGCTGCTCTGCAGCATTTATCAGGACCTGTTGGCGCAGACCTGGTGGTTGGAGCGGGTGTACGAATGAGCGGCTATGTGGAGTTGCACTGCCACAGTTGCTACTCGCTGCTGGATGGCGTCTCGCCACCCGAGGCGCTGGTGGCGCGGGCGCTGGACCTGGGCATGACGGCGCTGGCCATCACCGACAACAACGCCCTCTATGGGGCGGTCGAGTTCTGGACCGCGGCTCAGGCGCGCGGCTTGAAGGCCATCATCGGCGCCGAGCTCATCCTGGAGGAGGACAGTCGCCTGGTCCTGCTGGCCGAGGATCAGACTGGCTATGCCAACCTCTGCCGCCTGATCAGCAAGGCGCAGCTGGAAGGCTCCAAAGGGCAGGCGCGGCTGGCGCTGCGTCACCTGCAGGGACGCACTACGGGGCTGATTGTGCTGACGGGCGGCTATCGGGGCCAGGTCAATCGGCTGTTGCAGGCTGGCCAGCGGGAGCAGGCCGCCGCCTGGCTGCAGACGCTCCAGCCGCTCTTTGCGCCGGGCAGTCTGTATGTGGAGCTGCAGCACCACCTGCACCGGTCAGACGCGGCCCTGCTGCTGGAGCTGGCCGAGCTGGCGCAAGAGTGCGACCTGCCGGTGGTGGCCACCAACGCCGTGCACTATGCCGAGCGCTGGCAGCACCGCCTCTATGACCTGCTGCTGGCCATCGATCGCAACCTGACGGTGGACGAGGCGCGCCCATACCTGCTCTCCAACTCCGAGTACTACCTCAAGAGTCCAGAGGAGATGGCGGCGCTCTTTGCCGAACAGCCCCAAGCCCTGGCCAACAGCGAGCGTATCGCAGCCCGCTGCCGGGTGGAACTGGCGCTGCGCGCTGACGCCTTGCCCCCCACGCCTGAGCACCAAGACGGCTCGCCGCTGGAAGCCCCCGCCGCGCAGCTGGAGCGCCTGTGCCGTGCTGCCTTGCCGCGGCTCTATCCCGAGCACACCGCCGCAGCCGAGCGTCAGTTGGCGCATGAACTGCAGGTCATCTGCCAGATCGGCCTGCCGGGCTATTTCCTGACGGTGTGGGACATCGTGCGCCACGCCAAAGAGCGCGGCATTCAAGTGCGCGGGCGGGGCTCGGCGGCCAACTCGATCGGAGCCTATCTGCTGGGCATCACCAACGTCGACCCGCTGGCCCACAACCTGCTCTTTGAGCGTTTTCTCTCGGCCGAGTCGCGGGTGATGCCCGACATCGACCTCGATTTCAACGCCAGCCGCCGCGAGGAGGTGATCCAGTATGTCTATGACAAGTATGGCGAGGACCATGTGGGCATGGTCTGCAACTATGTCACCTACCGGCAGCGCAGCGCCGTCCGGGACGTGGGCAAAGCGCTGGGCTTTCCGCCCGACCTGATCGACCATCTGGCCAAGGCGCAGGGCGGGCTGGGCAGCCATCACCATGGCGACAGCGGCCACCCCCTGATGAGCAGCGTCTCGAACGAGGCCTGGGGGCAGTTCCTGGCGCTGTACGAGCAGATTCAGGGCATTCCACGACACCTGGGCATCCACGTGGGGGGCATGTGCATCACGCGCCGGCCGCTGGTGGAGCTGGTGCCGTTGGAGCGCGCCACCATGCCGGGGCGCGTGGTGATCCAGTGGAACAAGGACAGCCTGGAGGATGCCGGGCTCATCAAGCTGGACCTGCTCTCGCTGGGCACCTTCGGCGTGCTGGACGATTGCCTGGAGGTTATCGAACGGCGCCACGGGCGGCGTCTCGACCTGGACAGTCTACCGCTGGACGATCCGCAGCTCTATCACACCTTGCAGATCGCCGACACCATCGGCATCTTTCAGGTCGAGTCGCGGGCGCAGCAGCAGGCGCTGGTCAAGATGCGCCCAGAAGTGTTCAGCGACATCGTGGTCGAGGTGGCCATCATCCGCCCGGGGCCGCTGCTGGGTAACATGGTGCACCCCTTTTTTCAGCGGCGCATGGGGCTGGAGCCCGTCACCTACCTGCACCCGCTGCTGGAGCCGATCCTGGCCGAGACGCTGGGCGTGATCGTCTTTCAGGAGCAGGTCATCCGCATCGCCATGGCCATGGGGCAGTTCTCGCCGGGCGAGGCCGACCTGCTGCGACGGGCCATGTCGCACCATCGCAGCCATGAGAAGATGGCCGCCCTGCGCAAGCAGTTTGTCGCGGGCGCGCTGGCCCAGGGTGTGGCGTTGGAGGTCGCCAACCAGGTGTTTGACCAGCTCGCTGGCTTTGCCTCCTATGGCTTTTGCAAGAGCCATGCCGCCTCCTTTGCCAAGACCACCTATGACACCCTCTACCTGCGCGCTTACTATCCCTCGGAGTACTATTGCGCGCTGCTCAACAACCAGCCGATGGGCTTTTTTGCGCCACGGGTGCTGGTGCGCGACGCCCTGCGCCACGGCGTCCAGGTGCGACCGGTGCATGTCAACCGCAGCGCCTACGACTGCACGCTGGAGGGCGACGTCATCCGGCTCGGATTCCGCTACGTGGACGGTTTGGGTGAAGCCCACGCCGAGCAGCTGCTGGCGGCGCGCGACGCGGGGCCCTTTGACAGTCTGGCCGATCTCTGCCGGCGCACGCGGCTGGCGCGCCGTCTGGTGGAGCATCTGATCCTGGCGCGCGGTTTTGACGATTGGGGCACCGATCAACGCCAACTGGTGTGGGAGCTGGGTCGCCTGCGCTATCAGGCCGACGAACTGCCCTTGCCTCTGGCAGCTGATGGCGTCGCGCTCCCGCCCATGGATGAGGCCGAGCGGTTGCAGTTCGAGTATGGCGCCACCGGCGTGGCGGCTGACGGCCACTTGCTGGAGTTGTATCGCGAGGAGCTTGACCGCCAGCAGGTCCTCAGCAGCCGCCTGCTGCGAGCGGCGCGGCAAGACGCGACGGTGCGAGTGGCGGGCATGGTCATCACGCGTCAGGCGCCCCCCACGGCCAAGGGGTTCGTGTTCATCACGCTGGAGGACGAGTGGGGGCTGATCAATATCATCATCAGGCCCGACGTGTTCGCGGGGCAGCGTGGCGTCTGGCGCAACAGCCTGGTGTTGCTGGTGCAGGGCCGAGTGCAAAAGGCCAACGGGCAGATCAATGTGCTGGCGGAGCAGGGCTGGATGCTCAAGTGAGCGCAATCTCGCCAAACGTCCATTCGGTGCCAGCATGATGCTCAGCCAACCAGCCAGTCATGTCTTGGCAAGGCAGTGACCGAGTCTCTCAGCGCTCTCGCCACAGGCGCTTGACGCCCCTGCTTTTCCCGTGTAGTGTTTGTCGTGGGTCACCGTGTGTCCTCACGCCCTTCGCGCCCTTCACGGCGCTCAGGGCGTTCCATCACCAACTGGTCTCTCTCTTGTCGCGCCAGGTGGAGGGTCCGATGCACTCATCCCGCATCTGCATTCCTCTCGTGCTCTCGGTCGTCCTGCTCGCGATCATCCCGTTCCTCCTGGCCCCTCTTTCCACCCGCAGCTCCGCCGGGCCTGTCGAGGTCACCATTACGTCCGCCGGCTTTGAGCCTGCGGAGCTGACCGTCGATCTGGGCGCCGAAGTTATGTGGTACAATGCGACTGACCAGACGCTCACGGTAGAGGTCGTGCCGTCGTATCGCGTCTATTTGCCCGTGGTCGTGCGCTCCGGCGTGGGCGGTGCGTCCGTTAAGTCCGCGGGCTCAGCCGAGCCCGATTCGGGCGCCGTAGCGGCCAGTCCGTTAGCTGCCATCCCTCCCGGCGGCACCTGGAAACTGCTTTTGGACCGAACCGGCTTATTCGAGATGCTCCTGCAGGAGATCCCCGGCCTGCGCGGTCAGATAACGGTCAGGGCGCCTGTGTTCGCTACGGCCACACCCACGACCGGTGCGCCTACGGCGACGCCGACTGCCTCTGAGACGCCCACCTTCATCGCCACGGCCACAGAGACCTCGACAGGTACGCCCACGCTGTCGCCGACGCCCACGCATACGCCGAACGCCACCGGGACGGCGACTGCTACGCCAACGCAGTCGCTCACGCCCACGGCCACAGAGATCCCACAGGGCCCGACCTACGTCTGCGGGACGTTGGCATCTGACACTACGTGGACCGCCTGGGGCAGCCCGTATGTTCTGACGTGCACCGTTACGGTGCCGTCCGGCGTCACGCTGACGCTGGAGCCTGGCACGATTGTGAAGAGCTCGGGCGCTTTCGGCCTCTCGGTTTCCGGCGCCACGCTTGAGGTCCTCGGCACTGAGGCAGACCCCATCTACTTTACCTCGGTCAAGGACGATGCGGTCGGCGGAGACACCAACGGCGATGGCAACGCCACCTCCCCCGCCCCCGGGGATTGGGGCTACGTGTACGTCGCCTCCGGAGCATCGGCCACCTTCGATCACACCGTCCTGCGCTACGGGGGATCATCTGGCATGATTTACGGCCCCAGTGACGTGCAGATCACGCTACGCGACTCGGAGGTGCGCCGTTCGGCAGGCTACGGCGTGCGTGTGAACTCCAGCGGCGCGGCCTACACCGCTACCCTCACCATCGAGCGCTCCGTTCTCGCCGACAACGCCTCCTACGGAGTCTACGCTCCGGCCTACGGCACCGGCCGAAATGACCTCACTATCACCGACTCTACCATCAGCGGCAACGGCAACACGGGCGTGCACGTCCAACAGCATGGGACCCTGGTCATCACCGGTACGACGTTCCAGAACAACGACGGATACGCGCTGGCTGTCGATGGGTCTGCCGCGGAGTACTCCCAGGTGCACGACAACGTCGCGGCGGGTAACCGCTACAACGCGGTCTACCTGTACGGTTATGTGGGGGGCGCCTCCGTCCTGAGTAGCGACATCTCCTACGTGCTCGTGAATCTAACGGTTTCCTCAGGCGCGACGCTGACCGTCGAGCCGGGGGCGGTCATCAAGTTCGTCGCCGGTAAGTCGCTGACCGTGAATGGCACCCTTTTCTCCCAGGGCACCGCCGAACGCCCCGTGTACTTCACGTCCGCCAAGGACGACTCCGTCGGCGGGGACACTAACGGCGATGGCAACGCCACTTCCCCCGCTCCCGGCAACTGGAGTCGCGTGTACGTTGCCTCCGGGGCATCGGCCACCTTCGACCACACCGTCCTGCGCTACGGGGGCGTCGATGGGAGCCCCGACTACGGCCTGATCGATGGTCCCGGTGATGTGCAGATCACCCTGCGCGATTCGGAGGTACGCCACTCGGCGAGCTACGGCGTCCAGGTGAACTCCAGCACGTACTCCTACACGGCCACGCTGACGATCGAGCGTTCGGTGATCGCCGATAACGCGAGCGTCGGCATATATGCCCGTGCCACCGGAACCGGCCGCAACATCCTCACCGTCACGGACAACACGTTTGCCAACAATGAGTCGTATGCCATGCTCGTCGACATCAACAACGAGTACGTGGGCGTGCGTCGCAATACCGCGATCGGCAACCGCAACGACGCGATCCTCATCTCTGGGCAAGTAGCCAGTGCCTCGGTTCTCAGCAACGACATCCCCTATGTGCTCGGTTATGGGCTCGGCCTGACCATCCCCGCCGGCGCGACCCTCACCGTCGAGCCGGGGGCGGTGGTCAAGGTCCAGTCGACCATGACGGTGAACGGCACCCTCCTCTCCCAGGGCACCGCCGAACGACCCGTCTACTTTACCTCCTTCAAGGACGATGCCGCCGGCGGGGACAGTAACGGCGATGGCAACGCAACCTCCCCCGCCCCCAGTAACTGGAGCTACGTGTACGTCGCCTCCGGAGCATCGGCCGTTTTCGACCACACCGTCCTGCGCTACGGGGGATCCGGTGACGTGGGCATCATTTGCGGCCCCACTGACGTGCAGATCACCCTGCGCGACTCGGAGGTGCGCCGTTCGGCAGGCTACGGCGTGCGTGTGAACTCGAGTTCCACGGCGTATACCGCCGCCCTCACCATCGAGCGCTCGGTCATCGCCGACAACGCCTCCTACGGCGTCTACGCTCCGGCCTACGGCACCGGCCGCAACCACCTCACGATCACCGACTCTACCATCAGCGGCAACGGCAACACCGGCGTGTACATCGAGCACCATGCGACCCTGGCCATCACGGGCACGAGGTTCCTGAACAACTACGGAAGCGCGCTAAAAGCCTTGTGGCTTGACACAGAGTACTCCCAGGTACACGACAATGTCGCAGCGGGCAACCGCTACAACTGGGTTGAACTACTATACCCGTGCTTCGCAGGGGCCTCGATCCTGAGCAATGACATCCCCTATTTTCTCTACGGCGGCACAGTCCCCGTCGGCGCCACCCTCACGGTCCAGGCCGGGGCCGTGGTCAAGATGGAGCGGGGTAACTACCCTGTGGTGTATGGTGCCCTCCTCTCCCAGGGCACCGCCGAACGGCCCGTTTACTTTACCTCACTGAAGGACGATGCCGTCGGCGGGGACACCAACGGCGACGGCGACGCTTCCTCCCCCGCCCCCAGCGACTGGATCTACGTGTACATCGCCTCCGGGGCATCGGCCACCTTCAACCACACCGTCCTGCGCTACGGCGGCTATTGTAGCTACGATTCCTGTTACGGCCTGATCGATGGTCCCGGCGACGTGCAGGTCACCCTGCGCGACTCGGAGGTGCGTTACTCCGGGGGCTACGGTGTGCGTGTGAACAGCGATCGGACCGCCTACACCGCCACCCTCACCATCGAGCGCTCCGTCATCGCCGATAGCGTGAGATACGGCATCTACGCCCCGGCTGCCGGCGCCGGCCGCAATCACCTCACCATCACCGACTCTACCATCACCGGCAACGGCGTGGGGGTATACATCGCCGGGGCGCTGGACACGGCGATTCGCGGCAGCCAGATCTACAGCAACGGCTACGGCGTGTACAACGCCAGCGAGGGGTCGCGGTACATCGACGCCCGCGACAACTACTGGGGCTCCTCGTCCGGCCCCGCTCCCTATGGCTCCGGCAGCGACATCAACTACGGAACGTCCTGCGTGGGCGGGGTGTGCACCATCGTCCCCTATGTCGATGTCACCCCCTGGCTCGGCCAGGGGGCCGGCTACGGCTCGTCGGTCCCCTGGGTCTACTACGAAGCTGATCCCGTCAATACCGCCAACGGCAACCACGCCTACAAGCACGAGGACCTGTCCATCCCCACCCGCTCCTTCCCGCTGGCATTTACCCGATCCTACAACTCGCTCTCACCAGTGTCCGGACCGCTCGGCTACGGTTGGACGCACTCGTATCACATCTACGTCACGGAAGAGTCCACCGGCGTGCCCGTCGTCCACTATGGCGACGGGCGCACCGAGCGCTATGCGTGGGATGGGACGCAGTACGAGCCTCCGGCAGGAGCGTTCGGCGTGCTGCAGTGGATCGATGGGGCCTACCGCCTGACGCAAAAGGACGGGACGGTCCTCCAATTCAACACGGCCGGCCGTTTGGCATCGCTGGCCGACCGCAATGGGAACACGACCACCCTGGCCTACGACGGCTCTGGGCGCCTGATCACCGTCACCGAGCCGGCGGGGCGCACGCTGACCTTCAGCTACAACTCCCCCGTCAGCACCGAACTCGTCTCGCGCGCCACCGACCCCCTGGGCCGCACGGTGAGCTACACCTACGACGCCGATGCGAACCTGACTTCAGTCACGGATACCATGGGTCAGGTAACGACGCTGACGTACGATGCCAACCACCGGTTGCTGACCATCACCGACGCCAACGGCCACCGCGTCGTCGCCAACACCTATAACTCCGACGGCCGCGTGGTTGAGCAGCGCGACGCCGCGAACCAGCTCTGGACCTTCCTGTATGACATCGTGAATAAGCGCACCCGGGTCACGGATCCCCTAGGGCGCGTAACGACATACCAGTACGACGCGGACCTGCGCCTGATCAGCGAGACCAACGCCCTGGGCGGTATCACCTCCTACGCTTACGATGCCAACAACAACCGGACCCGGGTCACCGATCAGCGAGGCAAGGCCACGGTCTTTGCCTATGACGAACGTGGCAATACGACCTCCATCACCGACGCCCTCGGCAATGTCACGGCCTTCACTTACGACGCGCTTAACAACCCGCTAACCCAGGTCGATACTCTGGGTCACACGACCACCTACTCCTACGATGCCCATGGCAACGCGACTGGGCTCACGGACGCCCTGGGCAACACCACGGCGTGGGACTACAACGCCTACGGACAGGTCATCTCACTCACCGACGCGCTGGGCGCGACGACGCAGTACGCGTATGACGCCTATGGCAACCTGGCCACGGCGACCGATGCGCTGGGAGGCATCTCCTCCGGCGTCTATGACCTCGCCGGCCGCAGGATAAGTGAGACGAACGCCGCCGGCCGCGCGACGACCTACACCTATGACGCTGCCGACCGCTTGCTCTCCGTGCAGGAACCCATGGGCCGGACCACCGGCTATGCCTACGATGCGGTTGGGAACCGTAACGCCGTGACCGACGCCCTGGGCAATGTGACGACCATGGCTTACGATGCCCGCAATCGATTGGTCAGCGTCAGCGATCCGCTCGACCGCACTACTGCCTATACCTACGACGCTGTCGGCAACCAGGTCGCCGTCGCCGACCCCCTCGGACACCCAACGACCTATGCCTACGATGCCCTCAACCGCCTGACGAGTACAACCGATGCGCTAGGGCATGTCGTCACCAACGCCTACGACGCGGTCGGAAACCGCACGCAGCTCACGGACGCCAACGGCCGGGTGACCGCGTACGTCTACGACGCCCTGAACCGCCTGACGAAGGTGACCGACGCTGCGGGCGGCGTCATGGCCTATGTCTACGATGCGCGGGGTAATCGCATCCGCATGACGGACGCCAACGGACACGTGACGACCTATGCCTACGACGCGCTGAACCGCCTGGTCTCGACGACCGACCCGCTCTCCCGCACGGTGGCCTACGCCTACGACACGCTTGGGAATCGCGTGCTGACGGAGAGAGCAGACGGGACGGAGATCGCATATACGCATGATGTCCTGAGCCGCGTGGTGGGTATCTCCTACCCCGAGGGCACGATCGCGTATGCGTATGACGCAGTGAGCAACCGAACGACGATGACGGACACCATCGGCGTCACAACGTACACCTACGATGCCCTTGATCGCCTGGTCGGGACCACCGGCCCCACCGGTGCGTTGGCGTACACCTACGATCTGAACGGCAACCGCCTCTCGGTGGGCGACGGCGTCGGCCACACGACAACCTACACCTACGATGACGCCGGCCAATTGGCCTCGGCGAGCGATTGGGAGGATCGCCTTACATCTTACCAGTACGACGATGCGGGCCGGCAGACTGGGATCGCCTACCCCAACGGCGTCCAGGCCGCTCTCACGTATGACAACGCCAACCGGCTGCTCAGCTACATCCACGTGCATCCGACCTACGGGACCATCGCCACGGTGACCTACACCCTGGACAACGCCGGCAACCGGCTGTCGATGGTCGATGCTGATGGCACGACGGCATACACCTTCGACGCGCTGCACCGCCTGACGCAGGTGGTCTACCCTGACGGGGAGCAGGTGGTTTATGGGTACGACCCCATGGGCAATCGAACTGCCATGACGAGCACCGTCGACGGCGGCACGGCCTACACCTATGATGCGGCGGACCAGTTGCTGTCGTTCACAGATACGAGCGGCACAACCGCCCTGGCCTGGGACCTGAACGGCAACATGACTGCGAAGGGCGCGGGGGTCTACACGTTCGATGCACTCGATCGGCTCACCTCTGTCGCCTCGGGGACGCTAGTTGTCGAGTACGCCTACAGCGGCGGCGGTGTGCGCCTGGCAAAGACGGTCGACGGTGTTGAAACCACCTACCTGCAGGACATCGAGGTGGCCCTCCCTGTAGTGTTGGCGGAGACGACATTCGGGCAGACTGATCGATACGTGTACGGCACGGACATGCTCCTGATGGAGGATGCTTCCGGCACAACCGCGTATTACCACGCCGACGGCCTCGGAAGCACCAGGGCGCTGAGCGACTCCGCAGGAGTCCGGACAGATGCCTACTCCTACGACGCCTTCGGTGCGGAGCGGATGCACTCCGGCACAGCAAAACAGCCGTTTGGGTATGCGGGCGAACAGCAGGACGAGGAGCTGGGACTCGTGTTCCTGCGAGCACGGTACTATGACCCGCAGGTCGGTAGGTTCGCAAGCAAAGATCCCTTCGTCGGCCTGGACACTGACGCGCAGAGCAGGAACCGCTTCGTGTACGCCGATCAGAACCCCGTGCTGCTGACGGACCCGTCCGGCTGCTGGGTTCAGTTGTTGCCCGGCGTCGGGGACCTCTTCGATGCGTGGGCGCTCGCCGACCTCAAGGCCGATCCGCCACCGCTTACGGACCTGCTGGACCCAGGCTATGCAGACAGCTTCGCAGATGTGTTCCTGGATCTGGACATATCCGTGTTTGGGTATGTCTATGGTATCGGGGAGGCTGTTGACGAGGGAATGCTGACAACGTGGGAGGTAGAGAGGAAGGCCATCAGGAACTACTGGGGATCGCTTGAGTACACGTACACGATCACCGAGCCGCTCTGGGATTGGCTGAAGTCGGCGCCCGGGATCTTCTGGGATGCCACGAAAGCATCCTTTGGATTCCGGACCGTTCACGCTGACACCTTGGGCGAGTCCAGAGGCGCGGGCTGGGGTGGCGGTGGAGGCGGAAGCTGGGGAGGCATCGTATACACCGAACAACCATACGTAAAGTAGGCGGTATGTCCATGGTTGAGGCTGGGCCACCGATATTCGGTGGCCTTCTTCTGTACCGAGAAAGCCTGACGCTGTTGCCAGCCGTCGGCTGACGAGCGGGTCTCTGTACAGCAGGTTCGTGACGCGCCCGGCCAGCCTCCAGTAAATGTGCCACCCGCCATGCTAGACCCAGCACCCCGACCTGCGGTGCAGCCAAAGACGAGTCATGTGGCGCAGGGGCCGCTGTCTAGATGGGTGTGCGGCGCAGTATGACTTCTCTCCTCCTGCCCGCACCTTACTGCGATACTGGGTTTGGCCCTAGGCGGTGTTCTTTGGACTCCGCCTCACCATCCAGAACCTGCCGGTGCCGCCGAGGGCATCGCCTCTGACAGAGTGCGGTCTTGCTCTGCGCCCGATACTGTGTATCTCTCGCTTCTCGGCGTCGCTCAGCTTACGGCCGGTCACAGCTACACACAGCAAACAGTCTCAGCACAGCTTCCAGCTTCTGCCTGAGCAGATCCGGATGCAATTGGCTCGCACCGTTGTAGAACCCCGATACACGCCGGATTTCCTAGCGACGGCCACTGATGCTCAACCCAAGCACGGTGCACTACTTATGTCGTGCATGGGCGCAGAATATGTACGAGCACCAGCGTAGTTCTACGAAAGTCAGTCACAACTCGCCTCACTGCATTTCGGTCTGCAGGCGACCGATAAGGTCTCGGTCTCCATTTGACGTCTAGTCGTGTCGGCATAGGGCTGTCAGCCGACGTTGAGTTAGGCCGTTACGGGCGTGCTTTGGGTGCCTGCCGGGTAGCACCGCTCGCCTTGGCGAATGGAGGAGGCGTTGACACCATCCCACCCGCAAGCCCGTACTCACAAGCGTAGTGCATGTGCGCACGGCCAGCCACATGGTTGTGTTCTCGCCTCAAGCGGAACAGGCAGCCATCCTCACCTCGCATACCCGTATTGCTGCATCAGCGGATGCTCCCGCAGATACTTATCCCGCTCCGGGTTCTTGGCCCTGCTCCGCGCTCGGATCAGCCCCATCGCCTCCTGGCTGCCCCCCGCCTGCAGATACGCCAGCCACACCTGCGACTCCTGCAGCCCGGGCTGCTGCCGCTTGATCAGCGCCACCTGCCGCTCCGCCTCGGCCACCGCGGCCTCTTGCGCCGCTGTCAACGGGATCGCGCTCGGATCCAGCCGCTGATACGCCTGGTACTGCTCCCAGGCTGTCACCAGCTGGCCCATCTCCCGCGCCTGCCACCGCGGGCCCAGGTCCTCGCCAGGCGTATCCTCGCCCACGATCTCCGCGGCTGTCTCTTCGCGGGCGTAGGCCTGCAGCTTGCTCTTCATCGCCCGCAGCGCCGCCTCTTTGTCCGCGTCGCTCATGGTCTTGTACGCCTTGCTCTGCACCAGCTTGTCCAGCGCCGGGATGGCCAGCTCCGCCGTGCGCGCCATGATCTCGCCCCGCTGGGTCGGCGTCAGCTTGCGGTCCACGCCCTCGATGCTGATGCTCTCCCCGGGCAGCGCCGTGCCGATGCCGAACCGTTTGACCTCGGCATTCTTATAGTACGCCCGCTGGATCTCGGCCCGCTGTTTGTCCACGTCCTCCCAGGCCACCCGCGTGCTCTCGTTGCCTCGCATGCCCACAAACCGCTTGGTGAACGGGTTGGTCGTCAGCTTTTGCGCCGCGGTCTGCTCCGTCCGTTTGGCCGCCCCCGGCGCATCGGGCTGATAGCCCAGCCCGTTGGCCACCAGGTCCATCAGCCATAGCACCTGCTCGCCCGTGCCGCCCGTGTTGGCGCGGATCAGATAGTCCACCACCCGCGGGCTCAGGCCCTCGATGCCCAGCACCCCCAGCGCCCGGTCAAAGGCCGTCACGATGCCCACCACCGCGTCGCTCGTCTCCGGCCCGTACTGCAGCTCGGGTGGCCGCGTCGTGCGCTCATAGCTGGGCACGATCTCCCGCCCCGTAAACAGGTTGCGGTTGGCCAACACGTCGGCCACCGAGCCAAAGCCCGGCAGCGGGTTGGCCAGCGTCGCGTTGATCTCCACGGGCGATAGGCTCTCCGCCATCGCCTTGACCGCATTGGCCAGATGCTCCAGCGCCGTCCGGTCGCCCTGGGCGTAGGCGATCCGCAGCAGCGCCTCGGGCAGCGCCGTCATCGCCGCCGCGATCGGCCCCTTGGGGATCCGCAGGTACACCGGCACTGTCTGCACCGGCTCGTCCGGATACTCCGGGTCGGGCGGTAGCTCCGTCTCCCCGATCACGATGGGCCAGTTGTACAGGTACTCATAGTCCGGGATGCCCTGGCTCGACTCGAACCGCTTATTCCAGTAGTAGATCAGCACGCTGGCCGCCACAAAGGGGATGCTGGCCAGCAGCGCCTTCTTGGGATCCCGCTTGAGCACCTGCCAGGTCTTGATCGCCGCCTGCTCCTGGGCGTTGGTGAACGGCACCACCCGGTTGATCATCTGCATCCAGGTGCCCGCCTTGGCAAAGTCGATCGTGATCTCTCTGGCCCGGATGGTCAGCTCGTGGCCCTTGACGCCCTTGCCCTTCAGGTGCTGATAGCCCGCCAGTCGGGTGGCCGTCTCCGCCACCTCGTTCAGGCTCATGATCATCCGCGGGCCCGCCATCGCCACCAGCCCCAGGTCATCCCAGAACCGTTGCGTCCGCAGCTTGGCCAGCTCGTCGTTGCCCGCCCGCTTGGCCTCCGCGATCCCCGCCGCCTCGTGGCCGATCCGCTCCAGCATCTCCCAGGTCCTGGGCGCGATCGCCAGCGCCTCTTTGCCGCTGCGCACACTCACGCCCAGGGCGATGGCCCGGTTGCGCGTGTCAATGTCCTTCAGGTTGCGGAACGTGTCGCCCATGCCCGCGCCCAGCACGCCAGCCTGGGCCGCCTCATGCCACAGCTCGCCGTGGGTCAGCGCCGCTGCCCAGCCCTGCCAGTATTCCTCCTTGAACGGGTGCAGCCCCTCGTTGTACCAGGCCGTCATCAGGTCGCGCAGCGTGTTGACCACGGTAAAGGGCAGGTTCAGCTGCGTCGTGCCTAGCCGCAACACGTTGGCCAGCGGCGTGAACATGCTGGTGACGATGTTGGCGGGCTCCTTCTCCAAGGCCTTGGCCACCTTGGCAAACTGCGTCGGGATCCAGGCGATCTGCCGCTCCCCATCCTCCCACCATTCCACCCGCGCGCTGTCCGGCACCGGCGTGTCGCCGCGGAATACCAGCTGCTCCTGGGCCGCCTCCTGCCACTGCTCCAGCGCCCGGATCATCTCCTTGGCCGTGTCGTTGCGGGCGATGTCCACCTCGTTCTTGACCAGCATCGTCATCCAGCGCGCCAGCGGGTCCTCCACCCGTTTCTCGCTGCCAAAGGCCGACAGGTGCCGGATAAAGTTCTCGCTCAGGTTGGCCACCTCGGCGCTGGTAAAGTTGCCGAATACGTCCAGGTCCTGGGGCACCCCCTCGCGGTAGATCGGCAGATAGTGCGGGTGCTTGGTCAGCAGCACCTGCATCGCCGCCTCGCTGATCCGCCCGCCATCCCGGGCCCGCTGCAACAGCACCGTGCGGTTCACTTCCCACAGCTGCTGCGCCGCGCTGTTGATCTTTTTGACGTGCGGGTGGTTGCGCCCCTCGGCCCCGCCGATCTCCTCGATCATCTGGTCCAGCGCCCGTCGCGGGTTCGACACCGCCGCGGGCAACTTGTATTGCGGATCCAGCTGCCGCAGGTCGATCATGCGCCACAGCAGCATCCACAGCTCCAGCTCTTCCAGCTCCTCTGGGGACAAGTCCGCGATGATCGGCATGACGTGCTGCTCCAGCAGGCTCTCGCCTCGCATCGCCATGCCCGGCACCTCGCGGCCCAGCGCATACACGTCGCTGCCCGTCTCTTTGCCCAGCCACTCCAGCGGCGCCAGCCGGTCGCTCCACTTGGTGCGCAAGCGCGTCATCCAGTCGTCGGGCTTTTCGTTCGCTTTGGGCTGCTGCCTGGCGATGGCATCCACCGCCCGCGCCAGGTCGTCCACCGGCCCGTCCTTGTAGCGGATGATGCTATCCCCGCCCCAGTGGGCCAGCTCCGCGTTGCGCTCTGGCGTCAGGTCGTTGGTATAGTGCAGGGCCACGTCCTCGGGCCACATGGCGTCGATCTGGGCGTCGGTGTAGCCCCGCTGCGCCAGCCGGTCCAGCATCAGCCGGTTCACCATGATCTCCATGCCCGCATACTCCACCGTCTTGCCCAGGCTGCGCCGCCCGCCCTCTTTGCCCTTGAACACGTCCCGCGGATAGTAGACCTGCCGCGTCGTCTGCAGCCCCTCGGGCGTCAGGTCTGGCGGCAACTGCTCGGCCATCGTCGGTGGCTCGGGCATCGGCGGCTTTTGCGGCTCTGGCGTCCGGCCCGTCCGCCCCGCCAGCATCTCTGGCGCCAGGTCCAGCGGCATGTAACACCGTCTGCAGGTCGTCCTGGGTCAGATGCTCCAGGAGTTCGTCCTGGTAGCCCGCCGTGGCCAGCGTCTCCCGCTGCTCCGCCGTCAGGCTCTCCACCGGCTTGGGCGTCTGGGCCGCGGCCGCCTGCCGATCCAGCAGCACCAAGTAGGCGCCCTTGCCGTCGGTGGCCACCAGCCGCGCCCCCTCACCCAGGCTGCTCGCCGTCCACTCCGGATCGCCTGGCTGGCGATACTGCAGCGCCGTCTCCCGCGAGAACGTCACCCAGGCCAGGTCGCTGCCCGCCCGGGTCGTCAGCTGCCGCTCCAGCGACACGTCCAGGTCCAGGTCGCCCCGCGCCGCGATCACGCTGGCCGCCGTGCGCCCCACGCCCAGCCGCTGCCGCGGCTCCACCCGCCAGGCCATGCGGTCGCCCACCAGCCGCAAGTCTGCGATCTTGGTGGCCTTTTTCACCTCTGGCTGTTCCATCTTTTTGAACGCCATGCCTCCTACTTCCACATACGCCTCGGCCCGCGCCTTGTAGGCCGAGTCCAGCTGCTCGCGCACATAGGCCCGGCGCGCCTCGTCACCGGCCAGATCGCGCCAGTCCGCCACCGTCATCCGCACCTCGGGGCGCATCACCTGCCGCCCCCCGCGCTTGACCAGGTGGCCGATCAGCAGGTTCTCCCCTTCGATCACCGCCGCCAGCCCGCCGTCAGGCGCCACGGCCTTGATCGTGGGTGCCGATGCCGTCTCAGCCGCGGGCTGCGGGGCTTTGGCTGCCATGGGTTGCACGGGCGCAGATGCCGCCGGCGCGGGCGCTGCGGGCTTGGCCTGCGGCCCCGGCGTCAGCGCCGCTGGCCCCTCGATGGGCTTGAGCGTGCTAACGGTTGCCGGCCCCGGCTGGGTTGCCCGCGGCCTGGGGGCGATCTCCACCGTCTGCGTCAGCTCGTTGGCCAGGTCGGCCAGCACCCGCGCCTTGACGCGCATGTGCCCGGGCAACACCTCGCGCAGAATGCGCTCCTTGTCCATCACGTCGCCGGCCTGCGCCCACTCTGCGGGATCCATCTCGGCGCCGGGGCTGAACACTTTGCGCTCGCCCCACTGCACCGCCTGCCCAAATAGCAGCTTGCCATCGGCCAGCGTCACGTGGGCATTCCAGTTCTCGCTGTGCGCCCAGCGCCCCTTGTCCAGCGGGTGGCTGTCTGGCCGCACCTCGGCGTCCTCGCCCAGATACTTGAGCACGCCCGGATCGGGCGGGATCTCGCTCCGCAGCCAGTCGCCCGGGTCCTCGCGCCGGGCGTTGGCCACCTCCGTGATGGCCCGCTCCAGCAGTTTCTCTTTCGGCGGGATCTCCACCGCCCCCATCAGGCCGCCCTGCCGCGGGTCCGGGCTCTCGGCCACCAGCTCGGCATAGCGGATCAGCAAGTCGCGCAGCCGAGTCGGGCTTTTCAGCAGCCTGCTCTCCAGCTCGAGCAGCCACTTGTCAAAGTCGTTCAGCTCGCCCACAAAGGTCGCCCGCGTGTTCAGATACTCGCTCACGGGCGTCTTGCTCTTGCGCAGCTCCTGCAGGTGCACCAGCGTCCGGCTCAGGCTGCCCGCCAGTGAGAGGGTGGCATCGCGGCTGTTCGCCATCATCAGGCCCTCGGCCTTGGCCATCGGCCCCAGGCTGCCCACCAGCCCCTTCTCGATCATCTTCATGCCCGGGTCCGTGCTCTCCAGCAGCAGCCCCGCCAGCGCCTGGCCCGGCTTGCCTCGATACGTGCGGGTGAACAGCGCATTCATAAACCGCTCATAGCCCTGCGGGCTCAGGTCGCCTGTGGCCGTCACCATGGCGTTGCGCTCCTCGGGCATCAGCGCCTTGATAAAGTCGTGCACCACCTGCTTGTTCTGGTCTTGTTTCAGCGCCTCTTTGATGTCCGTCTCGCCCTCGACCTGCAGCCCTGCCAGCATCTCGTCGTCGATCAGGCGGGCGTCGGCCCGCGCCTGCTCCACCACCGAGCGCGCCTGCACGATCGGCTTGTTGGCCGCGTCCACATAGGCCGGCACATCCGCCAGGGGCGTCACCCGCTCGCGCACCAGCACCGGCTGGCTCATGCCGGCCAGCGCCGCCCTGTCCAGCCCATACTCGTCGGCATAGGCCAGCAGCGCGTCGCGGTAGGCGGCGTAGCGTTGGGGATAGTCGCGGGCCGCCAGCTGCAGCGCCAGCGCCCGCCCGTTGCCGCTCTCGATCTGGTTCTGCGCGTTGACGATCGGGGGACCGTCATCCAGCCGGTGGCCGTCAAACAGCAGCTTGTCCGGGTCCAGCTTGGGCGCCGTGTTCTGCACCCACTCCGCGCTGGCCTGGCGGCTGCGGTCGCGGGGCTGCAGCTCTTGGGGATAGGCCGCATTCTCCTGGCCCTGCAGGTCGTGGCTGATCACCAGGTCGGCCAGCTCCACGGCCTTCATCCGGTGCTGCAGCCGATCCGTGCCCTCTGGCCCATAGCTCCAGGTTTCGACGCCTACTTGCCCGCCTGCGCCTCCCAGTCGGTCACGGCCTTCCACTTGACCAGGTAGGCCCGCACCCGCTCCCACTTGGGCGCCTCGGCTGCCGCCACCGGCGTCAGCTCCTCGGTCAGGCAGTCCCGGTAGGCTTGCTCCGCCTCCGACAGGCTGTAGCCGTGCTGGTCCGCCAGCTTCGCCAGGTAGCCCTCGAAATAGTCCCAATCCCGGTTCGCCGCCGCCATCGTCCGCAGCGTGCTCTGGCGTTCCGCTTCCCTCTGCGACATCCTCTTTAGAGCCATATTTGCTTACTCCTCCGCCCGCCTTGTCGCGGGCCTGGTACATCAGATCCCTGTGCCTCAAATACTGCTCCGCATCGGCCGGGGATGCAAGGGCCGCCTTGATCGTGTCGGCCAGCTCCAGCGTCAGCATATACAGGTTGTCCGCCCCGATCTGGTTGGCCAGCGCAGTCACCAGGCCGTCATGGCCCGCCCCGTGGTCCCAGTGGCGGTCGTGGCAAATCTCGTGGTGCATGGTGTGCAGGATCCCCGTCGCCAGCTCCTTGGCCGCCTCCTGCCGCGCCGCCAGCCGCTCTTGTTCGTCTGTGGCCTCCAGCAGCCGGTCCAGCGCCCGCGCCACTCGTGGATAATCCCTGTAATAGGCCCACGGGTTCACCAGGATTTGCTTGACGCTGCCGCCCAGCGCATCGGTCTTGATGTTGATGCCCTTCCACCCGGTGCTCAAGCCCAGGCCCATGCTCTCCGATGTGCCCTGTGCAAACTGCCATTCCAGGCTATCCTGCACCAGCAGCTCATACAGCCGTGCGTGCGCCTGGTCCGTCGCCCTGGCCAGCGCCTGGACATACGGCCTGGCGGCCATCTCCTCCAGCTCCGTGTACGGTATGTCCTTCTCGCTCACCAGCCGCAGCTGCCGCTGCCCAGGCCCTGCCGGGACGATCTCTGGCGCCCTGTCGTAGAGGATGGTCCGCAGCTGCTCCCGCTGCCGCTCCTGGTTCGTGCGCTTGATCTCGGAGAGCACCCGGCTCTGCCAGGCATCCTCATACCGCGGCTGCAGCCCGCGCCGATCCGCCGTCCACGGGTCCTCGCGGGCCTGGGCGCTCACATGGCTGACCACGTCCACCACCAGCTGCTCGGGCGCGTCCATCTGGTCGCCCAGCCAAAGCGGCGCCGTGTACTGGGGCAGCCCGTGGTTCAGCACCACCACGTTGATCGAGTTGACCGGCCGCACCACCGGGCTCTGGTAGATGTCCAGATCCACCGGCCCCTCGCTGATCGTCTCCACATGCTCCCAGGGCGTCCGCCGCGCCGGGTCTTTGCCCACCACCTGGTCGTTCAGCTCCAGCTTGACCGTGATGTTCTGCAGCCGCTGCGTGTCGTCAAAGTCCTGCAGCCAGG
>Ga0351878_1053_pt1 | contig 35830 bp, 28 predicted proteins | sample BONcelFGM3001D14_FD_206781 | JGI IMG/M metagenome (GOLD analysis project Ga0351878, IMG submission 206781) | Enriched cells from coal bed in the Powder River Basin, Montana, United States - BONCAT cells FGM rep3 HSBNCT.FGM.300.1.D14 ...
CCTGTCCACCACAGTGATTGCCCACTCATCCCGTTCCAGCTCGTGCCGCATCTTGTTAGCCATGATGGTACCGCCCGTACCACCTCCTAGAATCAAAAGTTTTTTCATCTGTTACTAATTTTGATTTTAATGGTCAGATAGAAGATCCATTCGTATCATTTACGGTTGGCATAAACGGCGTTTGGATGGATATTTCATCTGATTATACGTTGATATGATTTAATGGAAGATCGATCAGCGATTTTCATTGTAAGAAGTTGCGTGAGACTGTCTTCCTGAGTTAACACTAAACTGTGTAACAGGAGCCACAAATAAACATCGACAAAATTACATATAAATATGTAATGATGTATATCCCTGCAATAAATTTAGAATAATTTTATACAACCAGGAAAACAGGATGTTACAAATTTCACAGAAGCCGTGAAATTACTGGGAATGAGGGTGATTAAAGCGATTGATTATCCGGTCGGATCTGTGGGAGCAGCCTTTTTCTCAGAGGAAGGTTTATCCTTTGAGATATCTTTGAACTCCTCATCCATACCCTGGATACCATCCTTGAAGCTTTTAACACCTTTTCCGACACCTCTCATCAGCTCAGGAATTTTTTTACCGCCAAAAAGCAACAGCACGACAAGAACGATCAGGATGATCTCCGTAGTGCCAAGTCCGAATATCAGATACATATTATTGAACATGGTCTCCTCCTTGTTTGATTCGATACAAAGGTAATAAAAAAAGATTGCAATGTTTGTTAACGAAGAAACAAACAACTGTCCCCATAACTCAGAAACCTGAATCCGTTTGCAAGGGCATGCTGATATACCTCTTTCCACTTCTCTCCAAGAAATGCGGCAATCAGCATCAGTAATGTACTGCCGGGCTGGTGAAAATTCGTGATCATGCCGTGTATGATCCGGAAACGGTAACCCGGGACGATCAGCAAGCAAGTGGAGGTTGTCAGTTCATCAACACCTTGTTGCTGCATTAGATTAAGAAGAGCCTGCAATGCCTCAGAGACCTGAATCTCATGCTTGTCCGTTTGGTTATAGGGATCCCATTGTCCGGTCTTCTTCAGGGCCGATCCCGGTTTCCTGATCAGGCTTACCCCCATCCAGTAAAGGCTCTCCAGGGTTCGAACAGATGTTGTCCCAACTGTAATCACCGGTTTGGGCAAGTGGTTTATCAGATGCCGGATTGTTCTGGCCGTAACGATAATCGGTTCCTCATGCATTACATGTTCCGAAAGATGGGAGACCGACACAGGTTTGAATGTGCCAAGACCAACGTGTAATGTAACCTGTTCACGAAGGATATTCCGGGTTCTGAGAGAATTCATCACTTCAGCCGTGAAATGAAGTCCGGCAGTTGGTGCGGCGACCGATCCATCCTGAAGCGCATAAATAGTCTGGTACCTTAAGATATCCGTCGCATCATCTTCTCTGGAAATATAGGGGGGGAGAGGGATCCGTCCAGATCCTTCCAGCAACTCTCCAAATGTCATTTCTGGTTGATCCCATGAGAAAACGACCAGGAAGGTCCCCTGGTCTGATTCACTCTTTTTGTCAATTTGCAGGGTGACACCTGATCCGGAGATATCAATGCGTTTTTCGAGAATTCCATGTTTCCATCGTTTTGCGTTTCCGATTAAACACCTCCAAACGACTGGTCCATGTTGCTGGAAGGCATGGTTGATCTCACAGGTGGGTCCGACCGGTTCGAGGCAGAAGATCTCTATGTGCGTTCCGGTTGGTTTCTGAAAAATCATCCGTGCCCTGATTACGCGCGTGTCGTTAAATACCATCATACTCCCCTCAGGAATATATCCGGCCAGATTGCGGAAAAGATCCTCTTTGATGGCGCCATCAATCGAACAGAGCAATCTGGAACTATCCCTTTCAGGCAAAGGATGCTGTGCAATCCGGTCGGGAGGCAGTTCGTAGGAGAAGTCTTCTATGTTAATTTCGGGAATAGACATCGGGTCGTAAAATTAGGAAAAATAGGGATGATGATCTGAAATTGTATGTATCTTTACCTCAAGAATCAACACACTATGACCTGGAAACAACACATCCCGAATACCCTCACTGCTTTTAACCTGATCGCCGGATTGGTTGCCATCATTCTGGTGATGGAGGGCAACGTGGTGACTGCGTCACTCTTTATCTTCATTGCAGCAATCTTCGACTTCCTCGATGGCACTACCGCCCGGCTCCTGGATGCCCGGTCGGAACTAGGCAGGCAACTGGATTCACTTGCCGACCTGGTTTCGTTTGGAGTTGCCCCGGGGCTGATAATGTTTCAACTCCTGTCGGCAGGATGTGAAGGCAGCTGCAATATCCTGGAGCAATATTATATAACTCCCTGGTTTTCACTGCTGATCCCTGTTTGTTCCGCCTTCAGGCTGGCTAAGTTCAACATCGACCTCAATCAGGAGGATCATTTCATCGGGTTGCCGGTCCCTGCCAACGCCATTTTTTTTGCCTCAATTCCGGTGATCCTTTTTTACCAATCCGAACAATTTTCTCTGATTACCCTTGATTTCTTTACCGATTTCTTTTCAAATACCAGAGTGCTTGCAATTCTCACGGTACTCTTCTCATACCTCCTCGTATCAGATTTTTACCTCTTCTCCATGAAGTTTAAAAAGATGGGGTGGAAAGGGAATGAGATGCGCTATATATTCCTGATCCTGGTTGCAATTTACCTGGTGTTATTCTCATTAACTGCCATACCACTGATGATTTTCACCTACTTTATCCTTTCACTCTTTTTTCAGAAACGAATAGCGACTTAACGTAAGTTATGCACAGGCGGTATTAGGTGGGAATTGAAAGCCGCCTCAGCAACAAATAGCACCTTTGTTACTATGAGATCCGCCATTGAAACTACTAACCATCACCGGACTATCGCTTGTTTTAACCATTCACTCTCTGTTTGCTCAGATTAGTCGCCAGCATTTTAATTCGAACAATACCGGCTTCATTGAAAACAAAGGCCAGATCGTTGATCAAAACTTCCAGCCCAACCCGGAAGTACTCTATCTGTTGAACACACCGGGATTTAACGTACAACTCAGAAAGGACGGGTGGAGCTATGATCTTTATGCCCCTAAATCCACTGAAGGGGACTTTATCTATCCCAATCCGGGACAAGAAGGCGATTCCGTTCTCAATTGGCTCCACCGAGTTCCGCTTCACTCCGGTTTTCAATTCTCAATTCTCAATTTCCACCGCATCAACTTCGACCTCATTGGCTGCAATCCCGCTTATGAAATAGTTACTTCCGGGCCTTCTGCAGATTATCTGAACTATTACACGGCCGGAACACCGGTAGGGGGAGTAACGTTTGTGAGGTATTTCCAAAAGGTTATTTATAAGAATATCTATCCACACGTTGACCTGGAGTTTGTGATGGATGAAGAGCTTGGCTTTAAATACAATTTTGTGATCTACCCCGGAGGGAAACTGGAAGATATCCAGCTGAGCATCAAAGGGGCTGACGTAGAGGTTACAACGGATGGTTCTCTTTTACTTAACACCGAAATAAGTGTCATAGAAGAGAAGATTCCGAAAAGTTATTTTCTGAAGCATGGAATGACAGATGATGTGAACGTATGGTTCCTGGATAGAGAAAATAATATAGTTGGTTTTAGTCTTTCCGGAAAGGAATCTCCTACTTCAACGTTAGTGATCGACCCGGTTCCCCGGAGGCTATGGGCTACCTACTATGGAGGTGAAATCAATGAATCACCCGGAGGGTGTGCTATAGATACAACTGGTAACCTGGCGATCGCCGGAAATACAACTTCATTGACAAATATTGCCACTGCCGGAGCCTATCAAACCACCCTTCTGGGCAACGAAGATGCATTTCTTGCAAGATTTACCCCTGACGGACAACGTGAATGGGGTACGTATTATGGTGGGACAGATGAGGAGAGTAACTTTGCCTGTTGTACCGATCATTCCGGGAAAATTTATATTTCCGGAAGAACAATGTCTTCAACAAATATCTCGACACCGGGAAGTCACCAGCCAATAAAAGGAGGCTGGCATTATGATTGTTACCTGGCCAAGTTCAGTGAAACAGGACAACTGATATGGGCTACCTATTATGGCGGAAGCAATACAGATGATCAGGGTTTTTGTTGTACTGATGATAGCTTGAACGTCTATCTGACCGGAAAAACATTATCTCCGAATAATATTTCCACTCCAGGATCTCATCAACCTGCTTTGTGTGGAATCCAGATCGATGCATTTCTGGCTAAGTTTGACAGCAATGGCGTACGTTTATGGGGGACCTATTATGGTGGTGATGAAATGGATCTGGGTTATGCATGTTCTGCCAGCCCAAATTTCAATGTATTTTTAACCGGTGATACCCATTCACAGAACAACATCTCCACACCGGGTTCGCATCAACCATCATACGGGGGAGGACCATACGATGTTTTTTTGGTTAATTTTACTCCTAATGGTCAGCGTTTATGGGGGACTTATTACGGTGGAACCTTGTGGGATATTTATCCTTCATGTGCTACCACCTCTGATGGTTCCGTATATTTAGGCGGGATCACTAACTCACAGGAAAATATCTCCACACCCGGAAGTCATCAACCCGTCTTCGCGGGAGCTCAGGATGCTTTCTTGGCCAAATTTTCTTCATCCGGTAACAGGGAATGGGGAACCTACTTCGGAGGAGCTGATCAGGATCATCAGGATTTTATTGCTGTGGATACGACTAATAATGTCTATATTGCCGGCAACACAAATTCATCAGCGAACATAGCTACGAGTAATGCTTTCCAGGATAGTATACGCGGATCTTATGATGCATTTCTTGCTAAGTTTGATCCGGCCGGAGCACGGTTGTGGGGGACATACTATGGTGATACAGCATATGATGCGTGTCAATCAATAGCCATTGGGTATTGTGGCCATCAATTTCTCTACGGTTGGACAGAGTCCTTGAACAATATTTCCACACCAGGATCACATCAGCCGGTTTTCGGCGGAGGAAACAGAGACAATTTCATTGTCAAATTTGCCGAGTGTACACCTCCCGATACAGCGGGTCCTATAAACGGTCCTGAAAGCATTTGCCAAAACTCTGATAGTATCATGTATGTTGTATCTTCTATCCAGTTCGCTACCGGTTATCATTGGACAGTACCATCCGGAACTATAATTCTGAGTGGTCAAAACACAACTACTATCTATGTAAATTTTGGTGATAGTGCAACATCAGGGAACATCTCAGTTTATGGGTTCAATTGCTGCGAAAATGGTGTTCCTGATTCAGTGTATATCCATGTTTATCCACGGCCAGATCCTGGTATTACGGGTAATGACACAGCATGTTCCGGAGGTACAAGTATATATCAGACAGAAGCAGAAAACAGCATTTATCTATGGGGAATCTCGCCCGGGGGAGTGATTCAATCAGGCGGAACAACCCTGGATACTTCTGTCACTGTCATTTGGAATTCAACAGGTGCAAACTGGGTCCAGGTTAATTATATTGACACCAATGGTTGTGAAGCACTTACACCAGCACAGAAAGATGTTTGGGTCGAGCAGGGGGATACAATTGAAGTAAATATTACAGCAACCGGGGATACCATTTGTGCGGGAACATGGGTTACCTTTTCAGCATCTTCCATGAATGCCGGAACCAATCCACTGTTCCAATGGTTTATCAATGGCGTGGATACCAACCATAGCGATTCGATCCTTACGTATCTACCTTCACGAACTGATACCCTCTATTGTGTTGTTACATCCATTGAAACCTGCCGGTTGAACAACCCAGACACATCAAATATCCTGATTACGCAAGTGAAGCCTTATGTCCCTGTTGCCGTAACCATAACTCCCTCTTCAAACCCTGTCTGCGAAGGCGATTCCGTCACCTTCACCTCAACGCCCGTTAACGGAGGCAGCAATCCTCAATACCAATGGTTGGTCAACGGGATCACCGCAGGAACCAACAGCCCTGTTTTCTCCTTCCTTCCGCAAAACGGAGATTCCGTTGGATGTATGCTGACCTCTAATGAAACCTGTACTTCCAACAATCCGGCAACCAGCAATCCAGTACTCCTACAAGTTAACCCACTCCTCCCTGTCAGCATTACCATCTCCCCCTCCGCAAACCCCATCTGCGAAGGGTTGCCGGTAACCTTTACTGGTGTCGCCTTGAACGGTGGTTCTGAGCCGATTTTTCAATGGCAGGTGAATGGCATTCCGGCCGGATCCTATCAACCATTCTATTCCTACACCCCAGTCCATGGCGATCTGATTACGTGTACAGTAACTTCTTCCGAAACCTGTACCTCCGGCAATCCTGCAACCAGCAACCCCGTGAGCATGCTCGTTGTCGAAGCCCCGGAAGTCACCTTCACCCCCTGCTTCGACACCATCACTGCGACCAACGCCAAACCCATCCTGCTGCGGGGTGGAATTCCCCTGGGAGGAGCCTACAGCGGAACCGGAATAACGGTCCAACCCGGAGAATATGGGCTCAGGTACTCCTTTAACCCCTCCCTCGCCGGCCCCGGAACCCATCAGATAACCTATTCCTATACCAATTTCGCAAATTGTGAAGCTTCTGCAACAATAAACGTTTTCAATTTTCCATTTTCAATTTTCAATTGCGGTGATTCCCTAACTGACATCCGGGATAACAGAAAATATCCAACCATTCAACTTGGAAGTCAGTGCTGGCTGGCTGCAAACCTGAATTATGGCATTCAGATTTCGGGTTCCCAAAGCCAGAGGGATAATTGCATACCCGAAAAATATTGTTACAATGATATTCCTGCGCTCTGTGCCCTGAGCTCTGCGCTATACCAATGGGATGAATTAATGCGTTACGAAGATTCTGAAGAGATCCAGGGGCTTTGTCCACCGGGTTGGCATGTGCCTTCAGAAACTGAGTGGAACCAATTATTTGCATTTTACCAGAACAACGCTTTCGCCGGGGCGCCGCTTAAATATACCGGCTATTCCGGGTTCAATGCGTTTCTGAACGGAGCGATGCTTTTAAACAGAGACTGGTATTATCCCGCTTTCGCAGCCTTTTTCTGGTCTTCGACTTCCCACGGGCCTTTCAAAGCATGGGCACATGGCCTTAACGAGTACAACTACTCAGTTTCTTTTTACCCTGCTTTGAGATCAAATGCATTTTCGGTCAGATGTTTAATGGATTGAGTGCGCCCACACGCATACTAAATGATCGCCTGGGGCATACCGGGTCGTTATTAAGTGTTTACCGTCTCAGCTCGAAGTTCTGTCCCAAATATACTTTGCGTACATGTTCATCCTGAGCCAGCTCATCAGAGGAGCCGCTACGGAGGATGCTGCCTTCGAACAAAAGGTAGGAGCGGTCGGTGATCGTGAGGGTCTCATGTACGTTGTGGTCGGTGATAAGTACCCCGATATTTCTCTCTTTCAGCTTGATCACGATTTGCTGAATATCCTCAACGGCAATCGGGTCGATTCCGGCAAAGGGCTCATCCAGCAGAATAAATTTCGGGTCGACGGCGAGGCATCTGGCGATCTCCGTCCGCCGACGTTCCCCTCCGGATAACGTGATCCCGTAACTTTTTCTGATGTGCTGAAGTCCGAATTCATCGAGCAACTTCTCCAGTCTCTCTTTTTGCTGAACCTTGGAAAGTTTGGTAAATTCCAGGATAGCCTTGATGTTATCTTCCACACTCAGTTTCCTGAAAACAGAGGCCTCCTGGGGGAGGTAACTGATTCCGCGCTGTGCTCTCCGGTACATTGGCTCGGAGGTGATATCAATATCGTCGAGAAAAACTTTCCCAACCAGGGGCTTGATCAGCCCTACAATGATGTAAAATGAAGTGGTTTTACCTGCACCGTTCGGGCCTAACAATCCGACGATCTCTCCCGGTTCCACCTGGATGGTCACTTCATTGACGACAGTTCGTTTCCTGTATTTTTTGATAATTTTTTCTGTGCGAAGGATCATGATAACAGATTATATTACAAAAGTAACGATTCCTCAGAATGAAAAGTATAATGAAACGAAAAGGCCGAAGGTAACAGGATTGGGATTGAGGTAGTCATCACGATGGTTGAGGCGCCAGATAGCATCTACCCGGATGATCCGGAAGATGTTTTCGATTCCTATGCCGGCTTCCCAGTACGGAATGTTCCCAAACGACCGCATCTGGCCCGGGAACAAGGAATACTCCTGGTTTTGCTCCTTTAGGGTTCCATAAACGCAACGAATATGGGCAACTTCACGCCATTTCAGTTTCCTGATGAGAGGCAGATGGTTGAAAATCAATCCGTCGAAATGGTGTGAGTAGGTGACAGAAAAATACTGATCGCTTGCAAACTCATAATAGTTCATCAGGTTTGAAGAGAATTCATCATAGAGGAATGTCTGGTTTCCTTCATGGATCTTCAGTAAGGGATATGGAAGGGTTCCCCAAACTTTCCCGGCCTCAATGGTATACTTAGACCAACCGATTGTGGAAAAATTGAACCATTGCTGGAGGTTGACGGTTACCCGGTGGTACTCATAATCACTTTGAAAGAGGTTTGGAATCCCGTATGCGTAGCGAATCAGAATAATCGGGTAACTGGAGCTTAGCGTATACCGGTAAAATTCTCCCGATACAAAGCGTTCGCGGAAGGCGATACGCATGTCGAAAACCACTTCGGAGGTAAAGATATCAGGGATAAGGACCGGTGAGGTCCTCGATTCGGGAAAGATCACAAAGGAGGTCTCACCCAGCGGAAACATCTGCCGGTGAATAAAATGCACACGGTTGATCAATCCGTTGAACCACTCATGCTCATACATGATCTTGAACTCCTGGACGCGCGTTAATTTGTTGTTCGGGCCCCGACTAAAGATAGAGGTGAGGATGTTGTCCGTCGAAAAAGCATTGGGACTCAGTCCGAGTTGCTCCAGGTCGTGTTTGTAGGAAGCAACCAGGTCGCGCCGGGGATTTTTATCAAACATATAAATTATTTCACCCCCGTATTTGAACCGCTGATCTTTGGTCCCATAGGCAAGATACGCTTCAAACTGGATCTTTTTACTGAACGAATTGCTGGTGCGTCCCCCGATCCTGAATCTGGCCCCTTCAATGGAGTTGAACGAGACGAGTTTTGTATAGGGCCCCAGTTCTACTTTACCCCATGGCAGATATCCGTTCACAACAGTATAAACGAGATCAACATAGGTTTTAAAGATTGGGATCTTCTTTACTGAATCAACCATTTCATAGATCCCCTGTTCCGATTCCGACAACTCTTCATGCCTGGCCATATCCCAGTATGTATCATCTTTTTTGTTCGCTTCAGGTTCGATAAACACATTGGCCGGCATGGAGAGAAACCGTTTATTTTCGGGTGGGTCAAACTGAAAATTCCGGTAACTGGAGGTACGATGTCCAAAAAAACCGACCACTTTATCGGTGTTTTCGATAATATTGAAATCGGCGATCATCTCGTCGCGGGTAATCATCCAAAACTGATCATCAGTCCACTCAAACTCCTGTCTGACTTCGAGGTCATTGATAAAATTGATGTTTGCATCGGACGCAATCCGGAGGTCAATCTTTTTAATGGCAAAGGAGGTGTCGGCCACCCAAAAGCTTCCGGAAAATGTTAACTCCTGCTTTCGACGGGGTTTGAACATCAGGTGATAACACCAGTTATTTCCAAGAAACGTACTGTCAACCAGGTAGTATTTATAATAATCGAGACCGAATTCTGAGATAGGGCTAACGAAATTCTTATCAAAAATCGGGATATAGTCTTTGTAAATTTCAATCTGTTCGGAGAGATTCCCGAGGAATTGCGCCACACTCTCATTTTCCAGTCCCGATAACCGGGAGGCTTTGATGATCTCTTTCCGCGCTCTGGGAGATTTCCGGAAATAGACATCTGACATGGTCTCCGTCATAAAAACCGGGAGATACGATTTGCCGTTAATGGTGGAGGTGTCGACATAGGAAAAGATGAAATCAAAGGATTTAAAGAGTTTCCGTTGCTTCAGTTTGTCGGTGATGTTATTGGCATCCAGCTCAATTTTGGTATAAGCTTCGTATTGGTACGATGAGAAAGATTGCAGGGAGTTTCTGTCCTTATTGGCAATTACCAGGGCAAGTATCTTATCGGCAGGATTCCCGGTATACCTGATCGTAACCTCAGCGAGGTTATAGGTTGCCGGGGGAAGTTCAAAATTGATGGTTTGGAACTGATGTAACAGGATTTTACTGCTCTGCGGAACATAACCAATCAACGATGCACGCAGCGAATCAGACTTCCCTGTAAATTCAATGGCGTATTTTCCTTCAAAATCGGTTAAGGTTCCGAGCGTGGTTCCCGAAATAACGACATTGGTAAAGGGGAGCGGTTCTCCGGTTGATCCGTCTGTGATTCTTCCAATAATTTTTGTTACCTGAGCTGTTATGGGCAGACCGAAAAGCATCATCAACATCGCTAACGTGATACAAGCGATGAACCGGTTGTTTTTCATTGGATCAGAGTTCCGGGATTACTCCCCTACAGTTTGTACTGACCCGATGGCATCCCAAAATTCGACCGCTCTGCGCAGGGGAGGAATAACGATTGATCCTCCCAAACGTATAGCAATACCAAAGGTTTCCAGGATCCGTTCGTTCATACCTTGCCTGTACCGGTTGAAATCATCAATGATAGGATCCATGGATTACCGAATTAAATGATACCCTCTTTCAGGATGTCGTGCAGATGAATAATACCCAGATAAATCCCATCTTTAAGTACGATCAGTTGCGTAATATTATTATTTCGCATCACTTGCAATGCTTCGATAACCAGCATCCCGGGCTCGATGGTTTTCGGGTTAGGACTCATAATGTCCTCAGCTGTAATAGTTTCAAGGGAAATATTCCTCTCCAGCATCCGGCGAAGGTCTCCATCTGTGATCATCCCAATCAATGCATCGTGTTTCAAAACAGCGGTTGCGCCGAGTCGTTTGGAAGAGATTTCGAGGATAACATTTTTAATATTATCAGAATATATTACTTTTGGCACAGGATTGTTGACGTACAGATCTGCGACGGTTAAATAGAGTGTTTTCCCTAACACACCTCCCGGGTGAAATTTGGCAAAATCACTGGCTGTAAATCCACGGCTTTCGAGCAGGCAAACGGCCAGGGCATCACCCATAACCAACTGGGCAGTTGTGCTGGAAGTAGGCGCAAGGTTGTTAGGACAAGCCTCTTGGGGTACGGATGTATTTATCCAATAGGTTGCTGAGTTTGCAAGGTAGGAGGATGGGTTACCAACCATAGCAAGAAGTGGGTTTCCGTTCCTTTTTATCAGGGGAACAAGGATTTTAATCTCCGGTGTTTCCCCACTTTTGGAGAGACAGAGGACAACATCCTCTTTTTGGATTATCCCTAAGTCCCCATGGATAGCATCGGCAGCGTGCATGAATACGGCAGGTGTTCCAGTGGAGTTGAAGGTGGCCACGATCTTTTGTCCGATGATTGCGCTTTTTCCAATCCCTGTTACGATTACGCGCCCACCGGCATGAAGGATCACCTCAACACATCGGATGAAGTTTTCGTTGATGAAAGCAGTGAGGCCGCTAATGGCTTCCGCTTCCTGGCGAATGGTTGTTAGGGCAGATTCTCGAATATCGGTTGTACTTTTCAACGTATAATTTTTTTAAAAAATTTGGTCGATTCGGAATATTTGTGATTATATTTGTATATAAGAGGTTTAATTCTTTATAAATCAAGGAATCTAAAACAAAAGTAAACAATTAACCAGATAATAACAATGGCGGGTAGCAAGGGAGATCTTAATCTTCATGATGCGTTGAAGCGGGTATTTGGATTTGATACCTTCAAAGGCAATCAGGAAGCTATCATCAATAATGTTCTGGCACAGAAAGATACCTTCGTAATTATGCCTACTGGCGGAGGGAAATCGTTGTGTTATCAGCTTCCTGCACTCATACAGGAGGGAACTGCAATCATTGTCTCCCCATTGATTGCTTTGATGAAAAATCAGGTAGACTCGATGCGTAGTTTTGGCACCGAAGAGGAGGTAGCTCATTTCATGAACTCCTCACTTTCCCGGCAGGAGATCTTGCAGGTAAAGAAAGATATCACCACAGGTAAGACAAAACTCTTGTATGTGGCGCCTGAAACAATCACAAAAGAAGATAACATCGAATTCCTGAAGAATATCAAGATTTCTTTTTATGCCATCGATGAAGCACACTGTATCTCTGAATGGGGCCATGATTTTCGTCCTGAGTACCGTCGTTTGCGACCGATCATCGAGGCAATAGGACAAAAGGTGCCTGTAATTGCCCTTACGGCAACAGCCACACCAAAGGTCCAGCAGGATATCCAGAAGAATCTGGGGATGATGGATGCCACGGTTTTCAAATCATCCTTCAACCGGCCAAACCTCTACTATGAAGTGCGGCCCAAAAACAAAACGGTGGTGAAGGATGTGATTAAATACATCAAGAGCCATGCTGGAAAATCGGGCATCGTTTACTGCCTGAGTCGTAAAAAGGTTGAGGAACTGGCCGAATCCCTGCTGCTCAACGGCATCAAGGCACTTCCTTATCATGCAGGGCTTGATGCCGCTGTAAGGCGGGAGAATCAGGACAGGTTCCTGATGGAAAAGGTGGATGTGATTGTTGCAACAATCGCATTCGGGATGGGAATCGATAAACCGGATGTGCGCTATGTGATCCATTTCGATATGCCTAAGAGCCTGGAAGGGTATTACCAGGAGACGGGCCGATCGGGGCGTGATGATGGTGAAGGGAACTGCATTGCATTCTATAGCTATGATGACATCCTGAAACTGGAGAAATTCCTTAAAGGGAAGACTGTCGCAGAACAGGAGATTGCCAAGCACCTCTTGTTTGAAACCGTGAGTTACAGTGAATCGTCAGTCTGTCGCCGGAAGCAATTGCTCCATTATTTTGGCGAAATATTCAAGGAAGATAATTGTCAGAACTGCGATAATTGTCTCCATCCGAAGAAAAAATTTGAGGGCAAGCAATACATGCAGATTGTCCTCGAAGCTATTGTGGCGATGAAAGAGCAAGTTAAGCACAAACATCTGATCAACGTGCTCCTCGGCAAGCTAACTACCCCTGTCAAAAACTACAAGCACAATAAGCTGGAAGTATTCGGAAAAGGGGCTGATAAAGATGAAAAATTCTGGAATGCTGTGATCCGTCAGTGTTTGATTGAGAGGTTTCTTACCAAGGACATCGAAAATTATGGTATCCTGAAGATGAATCCTGAGGGCTATAAGTTTCTGAAAAAGCCCTGGTCGGTCATGCTGGTTGACGATCATGACTATGAAAATCCTGAAGAGGAGGAGTTCCTGGAAGCCATGGGTTCGAAAAGCAGCACAACGGATAAGACCCTCTTCAGCATGTTGAAGGACCTGCGCAAACAGATTGCCAGGAAAGAGAAACTTCCGCCGTTTGTTATCTTCCAGGACCCCTCCCTGGAGGATATGGCCATTCAATATCCGATTACTTCAGAAGAACTGAAGCAGATTACCGGAGTGGGATCGGGAAAAGCCTTGAAATATGGGAAGCCTTTCCTCGACCTGATCAAGGAGTATGTGGAAGAGAACGAAATCATCAGGCCGATGGATATGGTCGTTAAATCGGTCATCAACAAATCGGGACTCAAAGTCTATATAATCCAGAGCATCGACCGGAAGATCTCGCTGGCAGATCTTGCGATTGCCAAAAACCTGACGTTTGAAGAACTGCTCACGGAGATTGAACATGTTGTTAGCGCCGGCACTAAGATCGATATCAACTATTACATTGATGAAATCGTTGACCCTTACCACCAGGAAGAAATTTTCGATTATTTTCGCACTGCAGAAACCGACTCGGTTGCCAAAGCACTTCAGGATCTTGGAGAAGATGAGTTTGCTGAGGAGGAGATCCGGCTGATGCGTATCAAATTTATATCTGAACTTGGAAATTAATTCGTCAACTATGGAAAAGAAAGCAGTAAACATCAACACGGTTTTATTACTTGTCACGCTCGCCGGACTCATTGTCCTTTATATTTTATTTTTTACTTCACAGAAATCCGGTGTGCCAATATCAGGCACCACAGACTCAACCCAGGTAGCTATGCCTTCTGGTCCTGCTATTGTTTACGTGAACATCGATACACTTAATGAACATTACGAGTTTGTGAAAGTTATGAAGCAGAATCTGGAGAGTACCGGAAACAGGCTTCAGAGGGAAGTGCTGAGTGAACAGAGTGCCCTGGAAAAAGAGGCTGCCGAGTTTCAGCGCAAGATCCAGACAAATAGTATCACGGAAGCCCAGGCCAAGGTTGTTTATGAAGAACTGATGATAAAGCAGCAGGAACTGATGGATAAAAAAGAGCGCTATACCCAGCAGGTGGCCGAACAGGAGTACACGATGAACATCATGTTACTTGATACTGTTAACAACTTTTTAGACAGATTCAACAAGGCTTACGGTTATGATTACATCCTTGCCTACCGGATGGCTGGGGAGATACTCACAGCAGATGGTAAACTGGATATCACCAACGAGGTGCTGGAGCAGTTAAACAAGGAGTACACTGCCAGGAAGAAATAATTTTCATGAAGTACTTTTTTGCTACACTCTCTCTCTTGATGCTGGTTGCATGTGCTCCAAACCAGAAGCCGGAATTGACATCCGTGATGCAGCCCGATTCAATTATTCCTGAGTCTCAGATGATCCTTATGCTTGCTGATGCGCACACCATTGAAGCAGCGATGATGATTGCCAGGAATAAGGGAATAAGCAGTTCCGGGGAAGAGGGCTACTACTATTCAGGTCTCTTCAGAAAATATGGAGTGTCGCGGGAGCGATACCAGCAAAATCTTTCCCACTACAGGAGTAACCCGCAGCTCTTCATTCAGATGTATGAAAAGGTTAACAAGGAGTTGGCAACGAGAGAGATGAACTTCGTAAAGTCCCTTCCCAACTAGAGTTTTATATATATCGCGGAAATATTATGGAGGTTGGCGCCATCATTTAGTGTGTAGGGCCAATTGATTGTTGAGCCCGATAGGGTTCCGGACCCATTGATAATCCAACCGTCTCCGATTACCTGGTTGACTTCAAGAGAAATTGTGTTCCCCGAAACAAAGGCGTAGGCAGGGTTGCTGCTGGTGCCAGCATTGGCAAAGTTGTAAATAAAGACACCCCCATTCTGTGACTTTGTATCTGCTTCAATATTAACCTCATAGGTGAGACGAGTCTCTGTTTCCGATACACTCCAAACACCAAGGAATACCTGGCGCGCATCGGCTGGCGCCGGATTTGGATCACTATCCGTGCAGGAAGAAAACCCTATCAAAACCAGGGCTAGGAGAACGAAGACTGAGGGGAGAAAATTTTTCATAAGAGACATTTTACACTGTGGTATTACGAGACAAAGATACATACACTTTTTTATTCTCACTTCATGAGAATTCTCCCGGCCAGTTTTCCTGCAAGGCGGGAGGCCCCAATGCGGAACAGGTCTTTCGAAAGCCAGGCTTCTCCAAGGATAGATGAAACAAGGTTGTAATATGCCAGTGCTTGTTCGGGCTCTGAAATTCCCCCTGATGGTTTGATTCCCCGCTTCAGTCCGGTATTTTCGTGAAATGTGCGGATCCTCTCCAGCATAACCGTTATACCCTCCTCCGTAGCTCCTTCGGGAATCTTGCCGGTAGATGTCTTGATAAAATCGGCACCAGCCTTCAGAGCCAGATCAGAGGCTTCAGCAATTAACCCGGGGCTGCCAAGCTCTCCTGTTTCAAGGATTACCTTCAGTGTTTGCTCCTGGCAATACTCCCTGATAACTGCGATCTCGTCATACACTTGTTGATGGTTGCCTGAAATAAAGGCTCCCCTCGAAAAAACGATGTCGATCTCATCGGCACCCTGATCGATCGCAAAAGAGACCTCTTCAAGTTTTGCCTGGATCGGAGATTGTCCGTGCGGGAACCCGCCTGCAACCGTGGCAACAAAAATTCCAGTTCCTGAGAGCTCACGGTGTGCTGTTTTTACAAAAGGTGAAAAAACACAAACCGCTGCGGGAACCGGGAGACCTTGCTCTCCAAAATGTATCGCCTTAAGGCAAAGAGAGATGGTGGATTGATCGTTATCTGTACCATCCAAACTCGTAAAATCAATGAGTGCAAGAATCCTCGAATAGATATCCCATTGATCTGTTGCTGTCATGGATCAGAATGTGAAACTCAGGCCCAGGCTGGGCAGGATCGGGAGCTGGTATACAACCGTGTTGGTGATTCGGTCAACATAAAAGACGTTCTTTTCATTGAGAAGGTTCGTAACACTGGCATCAATCTCGAGTTTCATCTTTTTTCCGAAATAGAAGGACTTTTTAACATCGAGGTCAAGACGGCTGTAATAAGTAAGGCGGTGTGAATTGTAATCGCCATACAGAATCCCAAGCGATCCGTTTGTAATGGTAATTGGAGTCCCGATATTATTGAAGAATAACTCTTCGTAATAACCCTGGGTAGGTGTAAACGGGAATCCCGAACCGTAATTATATCTTACGTTGACCTCCCAGCCTTTTTTCTTCCCGAATGCATAGGTTCCCATCAGGTTCAGATTGTGGCGCCTGTCGTAGGGTGGTACGTAGGTGGAAACACCGTCGAAACGGTGAATATATCCAAGTGAGTATGTTCCCCAGAAATGAAAATTGTGAAGGTCATATTTAACCGAAATATCAACCCCTTCAGCATCTCCCGTTTCTACGATAAAGTCCTTTTTAAGGTAATCGGGCTGGTTGGCGTTTGCTTCGTTATCTTCGTATAATTTGTTGCGGTTCAGGTTGGTTAACTGAGGATAGTACTTATAGTACCCCTCGATATTGATGCTAAGCGTGTTGGTAATATCCCATTCAAAACCCAGGATTGCATGCCATGCCTGCTGAAGTTTGTTTTTAATCTCTTTCCCATTGAATGTCTTCGGCAGATTCTCGGGGCCGGTAAGGAAGCCATAAAAGAGGTTCACCACGTCGAGATCGTTCGTTGTGCTGATCAGGTTCTGGGTATAATAGCCCCCTGCTGCTTTGAGCCTGAAGTTCTCTGTGACATTATATTTTACTGCCAGTCGGGGTTCAGGAGAGAACGTGGAGAGGGATGCATAATATTGTCCCCGAATACCAGGTTCAATAATAAACTTTCCGATATTCCACTTGTATTTCACATAGATGTCGATCTCGGTTGAATTTTGCGTGATATCAATTTTTCGGTTGAGGGAGTTGTAGAAATCGAACACGGTTTTGTAGCCTGAGAGCTCAAGCCCATATTTCAGGGCATTCTTCCCAAAAAAGTAAGTAAAATGCAGTCCGCCGTTAAACCCTGATATACTGGAGGAACGCGGCGACTTGTTGGGTTCATCCATATTCACCTGGTAGAATGAATAGGCAAAATTCCCTTCCATCAATACGGCAGATTTGCCCGGGGTGACGATGAAGTTGCCACCACCTCCATAGGAATCCCAGTTATAGTTGACGGGGACTTCTGTAAGCACCGAATTATCAAAGTTATAGCCTTGGAGCGTGGCCCTGTCGGTGAAGTCGAATCCAAATAAATTGACTTTACTTCCATTGGATGCGTTAATGGAGATCTTGCCATAGATATCCAGATAGCTGTAAGGAAGATCCTGGTCGAGGTAGGAGTAGAAAATCTTTGAACTCTCGTTCAGGTATGAATTCTTCACAGATAGGATGAAAGAAGCACTGGCAGAGTTTTCATCCTTTTGGCGTACGATTGGTCCTTCGATCAGGGCTTTTGCGCCAAATGTGCTGACGTCAATCTTCCCGCCAAATCGATTTTTATTTCCGTCGCGTGTTGAAATATCCATGATAGAGGAGATTCTCCCTCCGTGTTCGGCATTGAACCCACCTGTGTAGACATCAACATTTTTCAGGATATCCACATCAAATACGGAGAAGAGTCCAATAGAATGAAACGGGTTGTAGATAATCATTCCATCATAAAGCACTTTATTTTGCACGGGGGGGCCTCCACGGATGTAAAGTTGACCTCCCTGGTCTCCTGAAAAAATTACCCCGGGTAATACTGCAAGGTACTGGGCCAGGTCGGGTTGGCCACCCATGGACGGGATCTTTTGAATCTCTTTCGGGGTCACCTTAATGATTGACGTTTGTGTTTCGCTTTGCTTATCCTGCCGGGAGGCAGAAATATTGACCTCTCCAAGGGTAACTGTTCTGGATTTAAGGTAAAGTTTTTGTGTAATCAGTTCATCGGCCTTAATCGTCAGTGGAATCTGTAAAGAGTCAAAACCAATGTAGGTGACCATCAGGATATATTCTCCCGGAGGTATCCGTGTGATGGCGAAGTATCCGTTTTCATCGGTTGGCACACCCATAGATGTTTTAGAGAAATAGACATTGGTAAAGATTACAGGTTCTCCAGTCTCTTCTTCATAAACAAATCCGCGCACAGTTCCGAATTGAGCCATCAGCGGAGAAGCGAAAATCAGCAGGAATAAACCAAGGGTAGTAAGGGAAAGAAGGGAGCGGAAAGACTTCATATCGAGCGTGTAAGATCGGAATTAGTAAGGACGGAACAAAAATAGATAAATTCATTCAGTTAAAAAAGAAATGCCTGAAATTGAGCAACCATTGGGTGAGAAGGATCTTCATTAAGAATCGTCAGGTAGCATCCCAGCGCAGATAATTTCCATCCCTGGTGAATTCCGTTTGGTTTGATGATAAATACTCTCCTGAAGTGCTGGCGTGTAGGAATTGAGAGCGCGATGCAAGTCTTGAAGGCGCGTTCAATCGCATTGTCTAGAAGGTGTTCATCGTCCATCTCTAATCTCTCCAGCAGGTCACAGGAAAAGTATCTGAGGTCGGACGCATCCATGGCTTCCATGAACTCCAGGATCGCGCGGGAAGGCTGATCCATATCATACGGTATCAGGTGGTTACTGGTTGTCATGATACAGGTCTTAGATTGGCCAGTTTTTGGAAGAGAGACAACTCTTCTTCATTCAACTGTTGGGGGATATCAATCACGATTCTGGCATACAGATCCCCGAACTCTTGCTTCTTCCCGAAATGCGGCATGCCCAGGCCTTTCAGACGCAAGACTTTCCCATTCTGACTGCCTTTTGGGATCGTGATATGAACCGTTCCTTTGAGTGTTGCGACAGCTATTTTTCCCCCCAGCAAAGCGGAATATAAAGGAACATGCACATCGCAATGCAGGTCGTCGCCTTTACGCTCAAATGTTGAATCAGGTTTGATGGTAACTTTCATATACAGATGCCCTGGTTCTTGCCCACCGCTCCCTTTTCCTCCTTTTCCCTTGATGCGCAAGGTCTGTCCATCTTTTACACCAGGTGGGATTGTCGCTTTGATCGACTCCCCGTCGAGTGTCAGCATAGCCTCGGTGCCATGGTAGGCATCGGCCAGCGAAATTGTAAGATCAGCCTGGAAATCCTGCCCTTTCCGCGGAATATTTCTGGCATTGGTATAGCCGCCTCCCCCATAGCCCCCACTGAAAAACGTGTTGAAGAAATCGGAAAAATCACTCCCTTCAAAGCCTGAGGTAGACTGCTGCTGAGAACGCTGCCGCCTTCCGCCTTGTTGCTGCGCCCATTGGGCATAGTCGAATCCGCCTTCGGCACCACCCGCCTGCTCATGTTGTTTCCAGTTCACCCCGAGTTGGTCATATTTCTTACGTTTCTCGGGATCCTTCAACACTTCATATGCCTCACCAATCTCTTTGAACCTCTCTTCCGCCTCCTTATTGCCCTGGTTCTTATCAGGATGGAACTTCACAGCAAGCTTTCGGTAGCTTTTTTTGATCTCATCCTGGGTAGCAGTTTTAGAGATGCCAAGTATTTTATAATAGTCTTTGTAATCCATCGTGTGATTCACCAAAAGATCAGGGGATTCAAAGATACGAAAAGCGGTAAAAATTTCAACAAGAGTTGCGTAATTTCTAAAATGTGTGTAGGTTTGTCTTGCTTTACCAAGATTCTATTCTATGCAGAAATTATTGTTGTTAGGGGATGAAGCGATCGCTCAGGGAGCGCTTGATGCAGGCCTCTCTGGCATATATGCCTACCCCGGAACTCCCTCCACTGAAATTACCGAATTTGTTCAAAAATCTAAATATGCCCACGAGCAGGGGATTCATTCCCAATGGTCGACCAATGAGAAGACAGCCATGGAAACTGCCCTTGGGATGTCCTATGCAGGAAAGAGGGCCATGGTATGCATGAAACACGTGGGCCTTAATGTTGCTGCAGATCCGTTTATCAATTCTGCCATCACAGGTGCAAATGGGGGGTTGATTGTTGTTTCGGCCGACGATCCTTCCATGCACTCTTCTCAGAATGAACAGGATTCCCGGTTTTTTGGAAAATTTGCCCTGATGCCGATATTGGAGCCCTCTAACCAGCAAGAGGCTTATGACATGGTGCATTATGGGTTCGACCTCTCCGAAAAATACCTGGTACCAATATTGATGCGTATCACAACACGGATGGCTCATTCACGTGCCGGAGTGGTGAGAAGAGAGGTGAGGAAGCAAAACGAAGCGCACCTCCCTTCCGACCTTCGGCAGTTTGTGCTTTTACCTGCCATCGCACGCAGGCGGTACAAACATCTCTTAAGCAATCATATTCATTTTATTACGGAATCAGAAGAGTCACCCTTCAATCAATACATTGATGGCCATGATAAATCGATGGGCATTATCGTGTGCGGGTTGGCATATAATTACCTGATGGAGAACTATCCCGACGGGGAAGTTCCGTTCCCGGTGCTAAAGATTGGTCAGTACCCTCTTCCGAAGAAAATGATCGCAAGGCTCGTTGATGCGTGTGATGAGATTCTTGTTGTGGAGGATGGGTATCCAATGGTAGAGGAGTTGCTGAAGGGCTATTTAGGTATCGGCATCCGTGTAAGAGGTCGGCTTGATGGAACCATCCCGCGTGATGGCGAGCTCAATCCCAACATATTGGCTTCAGCCCTTGGTTTGGAAGATACTTTTGGATTGCCGATTCCTTCCCTGGTTGTCGGGCGCCCACCCATGCTTTGTTCAGGTTGCCCGCACATCGATTCTTATGGAGCTCTCAATGAGGCTCTCTCGACGCTGGCCAAAGGCAGGGTCTTTTCTGATATTGGATGTTATACACTTGGCGCACTTTACCCCTATGAAGCCATCAACTCCTGTGTAGATATGGGGGCCTCCATCACGATGGCCAAAGGTGCTGCCGATGCAGGTTTGGTTCCTGCTGTCGCTGTGATTGGGGATTCCACATTTACCCACTCCGGCATGACCGGTTTACTGGATGCTGTGATAGAAAATTCAGCCATCACAGTACTCATCCTCGACAACGCCACAACAGCAATGACAGGAGGGCAGGCATCTGCTGCCATGGGAAGAATTGAAGATATCTGTAAAGGATTGGGTGTTGAAGAGGAGCATATCCGTGTAATCCGCCCCCTGAAGAAGAATCATGATGAATTTGTTAAGATACTGGAAGAGGAGCTTGCCTATCAGGGCGTTTCGGTAATCATTCCACGACGCGAATGCATCGTTGCGATTGATAAACGGATGAGAGATAAATTCAAGAACAAAAAAACCGCGACCGCATGAAAAAAGATATCATCCTGGCAGGTGTTGGTGGACAAGGGATTCTCTCGATTGCTGCTATAATTGGGTATACTGCGCTTGAGCAGGGGATGTTCCTGAAGCAGTCGGAAGTTCATGGCATGAGTCAACGGGGGGGCGATGTGATGTCGAACCTGAGGATTTCCCATAGCGAAATCGCTTCCGATTTGATCCCCTTTGGGAAAGCAGATATTATCATTGCTGTAGAGCCGCTCGAATCACTTCGTTATCTTCCCTACCTTTCCAGGGAGGGATGGCTGATCTCCAGTTCAATACCTTTTAATAACATTGCCAACTACCCCGACCTAGAAGATGTCCTTGATGCTGTGCGGGCGATCCCCCATCACCTTCTTCTCGATGCCGATACAATGGCGAAGGAGGCAGGATCGGTAAAGGCTGCTAATATTGTAATCCTCGGTGCTTCCGCTCCATTCCTGGGAATGGATTTCGAATTTCTGGAAAATGCAATCCGTGTTATTTTCGGAAAAAAAGGAGAACGGGTTGTTGATTTGAACCTGCAAGCATTAAAAGCAGGGAAAGAGTTTGCCGATCTCCATCTTCACAAATAGGCTGCCATTAGCTTTACTTCCTTTTACATTAACAATTCTTTAACGATCTAGTATGAGGTTTTTGCAGCAAAAGACATCTCGGTATACAGAGCCTCGGAAGGTCGAGGAGATGGGGCTTTACCCCTTTTTCCGGGTGATCGATTCAGAACAGGAGACCGTGGTTTCAATGAACGGGAAAAAGGTTCTGATGTTTGGCTCCAACAGTTACCTGGGATTGACTACTCACCCCCTCATTAAAGAGGCCTCCATCGCCGCAATCAGGAAATATGGTTCGGGATGTGCCGGCTCAAGGTTTTTAAATGGCACCCTGGATATTCATATCGAGCTTGAACACCGCCTTGCTGAATTCGTTGGGAAAGAGGCATCGTTGGTATACAGTACCGGATTTCAGGTAAATATCGGGGTGATACCCGCTGTGGCCAACCGGAATGATTACATCCTTATTGATGAGCTGAACCACGCATCCATCATTGAAGCTACCCGGCTCTCCTTTGCCAGGGTGCTGAAATTCCGTCATAACAACATGGAGTCGCTCGAGAAAATGCTGAAACAATGTAAGTCTGACAGGATCAAGCTGATTGTTGTGGATGGCGTATTCAGCATGGACGGGGATATTGCAAACTTGCCAGAGATTGTTCGGCTCGCAGAGCTATACAATGCCACCGTAATGGTTGATGATGCACATGCACTGGGAATCCTTGGCCCGCAAGGCGCGGGGACTGCCGCTCATTTTGGACTTACCGGCCAGGTTGATCTTATCATGGGAACCTTTTCCAAGTCGCTTGCCTCTATCGGTGGTTTTATTGCCAGCGATCACGATACCATCAGCTATATCAAGCACCACTCCCGCTCGTTGATATTTTCGGCCAGCATTACTCCTGCTTCTGCTGCCAGTGTGCTGGCTGCCCTGGATATCATCAGGCAGGAGCCCGAACGGATTGAGAATTTATGGTCTTTAACCCATTATACCATTGATCGCTTCAGGGAACTTGGGTTTGACATCGGCCATACCGTTACGCCGATTATTCCTGTTTTGGTAAGGGATACCATGAAAACACTGATATTTACCCGGATGCTCCAGGATGACGGGATCTTTGTCAACCCTGTAATTGCTCCCGCAGTGAATAAAAACGCTGCCATGATCCGCTTTTCACTGATGGCAACGCATACGAAAGAGCAGGTCGACAAGGCGTTAGACTCGTTTTACCGTCTTGGTAAAAAGCTGGAGATCATTCCCTAACCTTAAATAGGCAGGCCATGGAATTGGAGATAAAACTGGTTAAAACCCATCGGGAACTGAACAGGTTCATCGATTTTCAGTTCCAATTGTATAAAGGAAACCCATATTGGTGTCCACCTTTGCGGATGGATGAGATCAGGACACTCCGTAAGGATAAAAACCCTGCATTTGCCCATTGCGAGGCCGAATACTGGATCGCATACAGGGGATATAAGCCTGTTGGGCGGATAGCCGGCTTGATCAATCACAAGGCAAACCAACGATGGGGAGAGAATCTGGTACGTTTTGGATGGATCGATTTTATTGACGATCAAGAGGTTTCCGGCCTGCTTATTGCAACGGTAGAGAAGTGGGGAAAAGGGAAAGGGATGGTTGGTATTCATGGCCCCTTAGGATTTTCCGATATGGATAATGAAGGGATGTTGATTGAAGGATTTGACCAGTTAGCCATCATGACCTCCATTTACAACCATCCCTATTACCAGGTTCACATGGAGCGGATGGGATTTGTTAAGGCTGCCGACTGGGTACAATATGAGTTTGACATTCCGCATATCCCTGAGAAGTTTGAAAAAGCGAATTCTCTGATAGAAAAGAGGTACAACCTCCATGTGCTGAAAACAAAGAAAAAGAAGGAGTTACTTCCATATGCACGGAAAATGTTCCAGATGCTCAATATGGCATACGATGAGCTCTATGGATTCGCAGCACTGACAGATGAGCAGATGGATGGCTATACCAAACAGTATTTTGGGTTCATACGGCCTGAGTTCATCTCCTTTGTCGTAAACGAGGACGATGATATTGTGGGCTTTGGCATTTCCCTCCCAAACCTCACCTACGCGCTCCAGAAATCTAACGGCCGTTTGTTTCCATTTGGCTGGTACCACCTCCTCAGGGCGATGAAGAAAAACGAAATTATCGACATGTACCTTCTTGGAGTTCACCCCGATTATCATGGGAAGGGGGTTGCAGCCCTCTTCTTTTATGAAATGCATAAAGCTTACCTCGATTTCGGCATCAAAAAAGCCATCTCCAGTCCCCAATTGGAGGACAATTCAAAGGCACTTTCAATCTGGAAGAATTTTCCTGGAAGAAAAAATGTACTTCGAAGAGTATGGAAAAAAGATTTTCAGTTAGCGAAGTAGTGAGGTAGCGAGTTAGCGAAAAGCGAAACATGTCATTGCGAGCGCAGAGACGAAGCAAAGCGAAATGCAAAAAGCGAAAAGCATTTTAATTACAGGTGCAAGCGGATTTATCGGCAGTCATTTGGTGGAGGAGGGGTTAAAGAGAGGGTATGAGGTGTTTGCTGCAATCCGTAAAACCAGTTCGCGGAGATACCTCACCGATTCCCGGATCCGGATTCTGGAGCTGGACCTTTTCTCCCCCGAATTGTTGGCAAACCAGTTATCATCGGTTCATTCTCAGGGAATCCATTTTAATTTCATTATTCACAATGCCGGTATCACCAGAGCCAATACAGGGGAGGAGTTCAACCGGGTCAATAACATCTGTACACAAAACCTGGTGGAAGCGCTGGTAAAGACCAGCTTAATCCCAGGTAAATTTGTTTTCCTCAGCTCGCTGGCAGCAATCGGTCCGGGCGACCGGGACTCGATGCAACCAATTTCAGATAGTTCAGTTCCCTCTCCGATTGATGCCTACGGAAAAAGTAAACGGGCAGCTGAGGTTTATCTTCAGTCCAGCGCCTCATTCCCTTATCTGGTCATCCGACCGACGGGTGTTTATGGCCCCAGGGAGATGGATTACCTGACTGTTTTCAGGAACCTGGACAAGGGAATCGAGCTCTATGCCGGGAGTACCAGCCACCGGATAAGTTTTATCTATATCACGGATCTTACAAAGGTTGTCTACAATGCGGCCGAGTCGGGTTGGACCAGAAAGACCTGGGTGATCTCTGATGGCGGGAATTATTCTGTCAGGGAGTTTTCAGCATTGGTGAAAACGATCCTGGGGAAAAAAACAGTTCGGGTGGTTGTCCCATTGCCAATTGTTCGTTCCCTGGCCTCTTTTCTGGAGCTGGCCTATCGCCCTTTTGGAAAGATGCCTTTGCTGAATCGTGATAAGGTGGCAATCATGGGGAGTAAAAACTGGCAATGCGATCCTTCAGGCATATTTGCCGATCTGAACTATTCACCCGCATACAATCTTGAGCAGGGTTTGCTGGAGACGATCGCCTGGAACCGGCAGGAAGGCCGGATCTAATACATCGAGACAACTTGAAAAAGGGAAGACGTAGTAAATACAAAAGGCAGTTAATTAGGAAGGCATACTAAAAAAAGCAGGGGCAACCTGACATAAAAAAAGCAGGGGCAACCTGACATAAAAAAAGTAGGGGCAACCTGACAGGTTGCCCCTACTGCATTTTTGTAAACTAGTTCGTGTCGAAGAACAATTTTGTACTAACAGCATCTCCGCCAATAGCTGCGGCAGCTGCCGAACGGTTTGCACCATTTAAGGTTTGCTCAGATACAGGATAGGTCAAACGTAATGGAACATCGCTTTCGGCATCGGGAGGAGCAACGAGCACCGGATAATTCAATATTCTCCAGGCAGTCCAGCTCTCAAAGCCGCGATTATACAAGGCGATCCATTTTTGCATTCCGATTTTCTGGTGCCAGTCACCTGTTGCGGTAGTATAGGCAACTTTCGGATCAAGCAGGTAAGCGGCTGCATCAGCAGGAGAACCACCATAGAACAGGATGGAGGCAGTGATCCCAGCATTGTAATGCTGCTCAGCTGTACCACCAACACTGAAACCTCTCTCTGCAGCTTCTGCCAGGAGAAACTCAACCTCTGCATAGTCAAAGAAATCGGCTGGGTAGGTTGCTTCCAACAAGGGGGCAGCAACATGTGAATATTGGGTGAAATCGTTCGACGCACCATAAATTCCTCCAATGTATGCGGGAGGATCGCCAACCGTTGTAAAATAGAGGGGGAGGCGGGGGTCAGCCAAATCGTTCATGACATCCACAAGGGTATTGGCAGCGACAAAGTCATTTCTGCCACTGAGAACCAGGTTCTCATTAACCGGGTTGTTGTTTGGCTGGTTCTCCATAAAAGCCATCAACGCGTTCTCGTCATTGGAAGAGATCACACCTGCAGCAACAGCTTCTGCAACAGTTGTCCCAGCCAATGCGGGATCAACATCTGCTAAAACCATACCCATGCGTAATTTCAGGGAGTTGGCAAATTTATACCACAAAGCTACATCTCCGTAAAACATGTTATCAGCACCACCAAAACTGCCTTTTGTGAGATCCATCTTCCCAATTGCAGCACTAAGTCTGACAAGCAGATCTTTGTAGATGGTTAGCCCATCATCGTATTTGGGCAGCAGTACTTCAGCACTCAGTGCTTCGGTATAGGGAACGTCGCCAAAGGTTTCGACCAGCACAGCATACGAATAAACCGTCAGGACCTCCGCAATGGCAAGCTTGTTTGTGAGAACGGAAGGAGCATCGCCAGGTAAGTCGCCGGTTTCGGTCAGTACTTCACCTGATTCCTTCAGATTCATCAGCACATCTCTGTATAAGATATCCCAGAAGTTGCCAGGAATAGGCCGGGTTATGATATCGTAGTTTGCTTCGTCAATATAGGTAGTTTCAGTCCATTGCTGAACAAACATGCGGAAGATGTTTCGGTTAACATTTGGTGTCACCATAATGGTGGCAAGACGCAACTGGGCTCCGGTAAATAATGATTCACCTGGTACGTTCGTCGGATCTTTTATGTTAACATTCAACTCCTCGAGTTTCGTACAGGACGAAAACACCAGGAATGTCAATATAATTGCTAATATGTTTTTCATAACTGTTTCTCTTAGAAGGTGAATTTCAAGTTTAAGCTAAAATTACGTGTGGTCGGAAGTGAACCTGTTGAATACCCTTGAAGGTTACCTGCGCCCAATCCTGATTCGGGATCTGCGTGCGGCAGGTTCTTAAAGATGATCAATACGTTTGAAGCCACAGCTGTCAGTGTAATTCCCGAAATAAAAGTATTTTTCAATACTTTGGAGGGAATGGTATAAGATAAAGCGATATTTCTCAGCTTGACATAGCTTGCGTCGTATACAAATGCGGCATTCGGGAGCCGGGCATAACCAAAGGAGCCATAGTTCGAAGCAGCGATACGGGTTGTGTTGACCGAGCCATCCTGGTTCACACCTTCATTGATAAAACCACCGCAGTCAGCTGCATAGCTTCCATCAGGATTATATGTCAGCGGATTTCTCACAGGATTTCCAAGGTCATTGGTGTAGGATGTCTCTTCGTACAAACCAGTGGCTAACCCATAATACATGTCGAGTGAGAAAATGTCTCCACCTTTCTGGAAGTCAATCAGGAATGAGAATGACCAGTTTTTATATGTCAGAGCGTTATACAGACCACCTTGCCAATCGGGGTTTACATTACCGATCACATTGTCGGATGTTGTGGTTCTCAGGTACCTTCCGTTTGTTGAGTCTACAATACGAACTCCGTCATTGTTATAAACGTAGTCTGTTCCGTAGATAACCCCGTAAGGCTGACCCACCATTGCATTGATGGTAACACCGCCCTGGAATCTGCCAAGTTGCAGGTTATCAACACCTTCGAGGAGGCTAAGCACTTGGTTCTTGTTTCTCGACCAGTTCAACGTAATATCCCATTTGAAATTTTTCGTTTTGATGGGGGTTGCATTGATCACAAACTCAATCCCTGAGTTCTGAATCTCACCTGCATTGATGATTTTAATATTGTAACCAGTGCTGGTTGAAACAGGAAGAGGAAGGATTTGATCGAGAGTCTTGGTATTGTAGAGTGCCATGTCAAAACCAATTCTTCTGCCAAGGAAGTACATTTCAAGACCTCCTTCAACACTATTTGTTCTTTCAGGTTTCAGTTCCGGATTTTTCTGTGTTGTTGGAACAGCAGTTGTTAAACCGTTAAATGGGGATAGTACCAGGTAATTATCAACAAGCTGGTCAAACCCGGGGCTATTTCCAACCTGTGCATAATTTAACCTGATTTTACCAAAGGAGAGCCATTTCGCGTTTTTAATAACATTGGAAAAGACAAAGTTACCGGCAACGGAAGGGTAATAGTATGAATTATTGTCGGCTGGTAATGTGGAAGACTGGTCTCTCCTGATTGTACCGTCAACATAGAGGAAGTTTTTAAATCCAACGGAGACACTTGCGTAGATTCCGTATACTCTTACGATGGAGGCAAGTTCCTTTGAAAGCGGCAGTGGTCCTGCACTGTTCTGCAATGAATAGAGTTCAGGAACTGATAAACCACCATTGGTTGCGGAAATCAAGCGGTTGTATTTAGTTTGCCTGATGTTTAAACCTAAGACAGCCTTGAGGTTAAACGATTTCGACAGATCTTTGTTGAAGTTGGCCATCACATCATAGTTGTATTCACTGAATGTGATATCCCTTCTCAGGTAACCAGAACCCTGGTCGCTTCTTCCAATACTTCCGTCGGCTCCTGTGCCGATACCAAAGGTGCCGGGAACACTACCTACGGCCCTTCTCTCTTCCTGAAGTTCGGCATATGTGTCAACCGCAATCCGGCCAAAAATGTTCAACCATTCTGCGATCTTGTAGGTGACGCCAACATTCCCGATAAAGCGGTTACGTCTGTCAGTTTCGTAATTTTCATAACGTGTCCAATAAGGGTTATCCCAGTAAATAGGATTGGCATCGGATGGGTCAGAATAGTTCCATGTTACGTTACGGCCAGTGAGATCATACATATCTTTCTGTTGCTGAATGTCAACGTTGGTTTGCCACCACTGACGCATGGAACCCATAATATTGTCGTTGTAACCGGTTGAGTTACGTCCTTTTGCAGTGTTTATGGAGTAGTTACCATATCCCGAAACGGTCAACCTGTCGTTTACATTCCAGGTTCCATTCAACATGACGTTGTTTTTCTCCAGTTTGCTGTTGGGCAGCAGACCGTTTTGCGTATAGTTGGTATAGGAGATCCTATAATTTCCACCTTTGAAAGCATTCTCGATGGAAAGCGTATTGACAAAGGTCAATGGTTTTTCAAAGAAGGTAACGGGATCGTTGGCGGCATTTACATAAGGTGTAGCCTTGAGGTAATTCGGTGATTCGGGGTCAACAGCGTCCCACTGATAAACCAGCTGGCCGTCAAACGGTGCACCGTAAGAAGCATCTTCAGAGGTCACAACCCATTGGGTCAACTGGCTGTTTGGGTCAGTTGGGTCAACGGTGATCGTATTATCGGGGTTGATGTAACGCATATACCAATAGCCGTCCGGACCATCATAATATTGTCCGTAACCAGCACCGTAATCTTTCTGGTAACGAATAAAGGTTGACCGGTCAACAAAACCAATGGAAGCGCTTGTGCTAAAAGTCACACCGGCACTCTTCTTTGCCATACTTGATGCTGCTTTCCCTTTTTTGGTGGTGATCATGATCACACCGTTTGCAGCGCGTGAACCGTACAATGCGGTTGCAGCGGCACCTTTCAGAACGTTTATCGAGGCGATGTTATCAGGGTTAATGTCGGAAGCGGCATTCCCAAAGTCGTAGCCCGTTCCGGCTTGCGCCTGAGCGCGTGTGTTTGTCACATCGTTGTTTACAGGAACCCCGTCAACAACAAACAACGCCTGGTTGTCGCCCGTCAACGATTTCGCACCACGAAGGAGGACGTTTGTTGAACCACCTAAGTTTGTTGTGGAGGTAATATTCAAACCTGCAACCTGTCCTGCCAGTGAATTGACAAAGTTATCCTGTTTAACCATGTTGACCTGATCACCCTGGACCTCCTGCGTTGAGTATCCGAGTGATTTTTTCTCGCGTGGAATACCGAGAGCAGTAACAACTACTTCATCCATTACCAGAACATCCGGTTCAAACACAAGGTTAATTTCGTTGGATTTGCCCAGCTCGATCTCCTGAGTCTTCATCCCAACGTAGGAGAAAACCAGTGTTGTGTATTCGCTGGGAACAGAAAGCGTGAAGTTACCGTCCAAATCGGTAGTTGTACCAATCGTAGTGCCTTTTACAACAACGGTGACACCCGGAATCGAGCTACCATCATCGGCAGAGGTAACCGTACCGGTTATGACACGCGTTTGCGCAAAAGCTCCTTGCAATCCTACAAATAGCAGAAGTACAAAGATCATAGTAAATTTTCTCATAACTGTTGATTTTGGTTAATAAATGGTTTGATAATCAGCGATTTAAAAATATAAAAATATTGCAAGGTTTCTGACCTAACCACACAATATGAAATATATGGAGTTTACTCTTCCATTTTTAGCATGAATCTATTGCAATGATAATAATTAAATCGGTTGAAAAACAAATTTTGTATTAAAAACATCCTTGTTTGTCGAAATTTTCTTCTTTCACATGCTAGTTGTTTTCTGCAGAAGAAAATCTCATTTGACGGTAAAAAAGTCCGAATAATATCACCAATATGGCATAGACAGCGGTGGATATCCATGAAATCTCAGGTCGGAAGAGGTGAAAAAGTGTAATCAGGATCGTTGGAACAGAAAAAAGGTAGTAACCGGCAGGTTGACCATTCCACAGGAGTATAATGCCAGCGAACGCGATACCATGACATAAAAACAAGCATAAGAAAATAAGGGATACCTGTGTTTTTGTCCAGCTTCCGTCAGGGATGTACTGGTTGATGACATCCGTAATCCAGCCCGAATAGAACAGGGCCAGGAAAAAAAGAGATGCCATGATGCCATAATAGATCCAGGTAAAGAGAGAAAGGAGGGTCAGCAGGAGAGGCCGCCTCCTTGCTCTCTTAATTTGGTTGTCGGGAGCGGTGTTTGGTTTCGTTGATGTCATCTGTTAATGCATCTGTTTTATCTGGGTACTGTACAGGATGATAAATAAGCCTGAAAAAAGCAACTCAACAATCGAAGGACTGGAGAGATTCATAAAATACATAGGTGCGATGATTAGAAGAATCTGGGCAATTGTATAGATGTGAAATCCTATTTTCTTCAGCCGCCACATGATGAGAGCTCCCGTAACTGAGCCAAAGTAAAGCAGCCCTGTGGTAAGAAAAAACGCAGGAGAAGCGCTCAATAACAGGTCAAGTCCGGGAAGGTTTAATTTCTCAGAAAGTTCTTCTGCAACCACCACGAAAGTGTCGTAGAAAGCTGCAATGAAAAGGCTTGAGAACGTGTTTAAACCACTCCCAATAAATGTCAGGATACATAAAATGGTTAAAAGCTGAGACTTTTTTGGGTCAGTCTGTGTTTCAGGAAGGAGAGGCTGTTCGTCCATCTAGGATGCTGGATTATTGGAAGTTGGATTTATCTCCGACACAGGTTGATTTGCCAAACCCAGGGATCGCAATGCCGAGGGCGATCCAGGGATAAGCGTCGGCTGTTGCTTCCATGATACATGATGTTAGAATTTACCAAAGATATAAAGAATTATCAAACCCTCATACACCCATACTCTCCTTCTATCCCAGGTTTCCCACGAGTGCCTCAACCTCCTCCAGGATCTCGCCCGACTTTACAAGTTCTTTCATCTTATTATGGTCGGGGTATAGCGGGCGGTCGATATCGAGAAAATCGACATGACGTCTCACCACCTCCTTCGCTTTGGCTGTACCGGCTCCGAAATTGTATTCCCTGAAATCAAGTGCCTGTGCGGCAGCCATGATCTCGATTCCGAGGATGCCATAGGCGTTGTCGAGGATCTGGAAATTTTTCAGCGCCGTGTTCATTCCCATCGAAACAAAGTCTTCCTGGTCGGCCGCTGCCGGTATCGACTGGATCGATGCAGGAGCAGAGAGAATTCGTTGTTCCACGATTTGCATATCGGCGGTATACTGGCTCAGCATCATACCACTAAACATTCCAGCTCCTTTGGTTAGGAATGCGGGTAAGCCCACACTGAGAGCAGGGTTATTCAACCGGTTCATGCGCCGTTCCGACATCACACTTACCATTGTCACAACCATTCCGGCCATATCCATTGGTACGGATACCGGTGATCCCTGGAAGTTAGCCCCAGAAAGTTGAAGATCCTCCTCGGGAAAGAAAACGGGGTTATCTCCCACACCATTCAGTTCGATCTCCACCTGCGACCGGGCATAGGCCAGGGCATCGTGGGCAGCTCCGATCACCTGAGGGGTAGAGCGCATCGAGTAGGCATCCTGCACCTTGCACTTGATGGTTCCTTCATAAAGATCGCCTCCTTTCACACATTTAATAATGGCAGCAGCGCTGCGGATGGCTCCTTTGAATCCGCGTACTTCATGGAGTCGTGGGTTATATGGCCGCATGTTGGCTTTCATTGCTTCCAGCGACATGGAAGCGGCAATCTCGGCTTGTTTCAGCCACCGGTTTGCATCATAAATGAAAATCGCGCTCATGGCGGTCAGCACATTCGATCCGTTGATAGTAGCCAGACCGTCTCGTGCTTTCAATCCGGGAACAGGGATTCCCGCACGCCCGAGAGCCTCTTTGCCTGTCATGTATTCTCCCTTGAAGTAGGCATGTCCTTCGCCCATCATCAACAGGGCAATCTGAGACATTGGTGCGAGGTCGCCACAGGCACCAACAGAACCTTTCTGGCAAACAAAAGGAGTTACTCCCTTGTTAAGCATCTCAACAAGTGTTTGAGTAATTTCCAGGCGAACACCTGAGTTGCCATGGGCATGCACGTTGATGCGTCCAAGCATGGCTCCACGCACCCACTCCAGGGGCATCGCTTCGCCGATACCCGCAGCATGATTGTAAATCAGGTACTTCTGAAAATCTTTTACCTGATCGTCAGTAAGCACCATTTCCGAAAATTCACCGATTCCGGTATTTACGCCGTACATGATCTCTCCGGCCAGGATTTTATTTTCAAGCATCTTCCGGCACCTGTTGATCCGTTCGATGGCATCGGGGTGCAATTCAACTTTCTGGTTATGGCGGGCCACATTCACCACATCTTCAATGGTGAGGCCGGCGCCGGTAATGATATAGGTCATATGTATAATTTTTTTGAGGTGATGAGGTGATGAGGTGATGAGGTCATGAAGTGATGAGACTTCGTCCTTCTAACTTCTGACTTCCAGTTCTAACTTCTGACTTCTGACTTCTAACTTCTACCCTGGCATTACTCTGCCCCGATAACCATTGAGCGGGCATTCACAATGGATGTGAGGAAATTCCGTTTCATTTGATCGTATCAATTAAAGTTCTGGCAGAGACAGATTGCTGTTCGCCTGTTTTCATATTCTTAAGCGTTATCATTCCTGAAATTATCTCCTCTTTGCCAGCCAGCGCCACAAAAGGGATCTCTTTGCGATTGGCATAATCGAGCTGTTTTTTCAGTTTGACCGGATCGGGATAGATTTCGGAAGGGATGCCGGCTTGCCTAACCTCCTTTAGAAGTTGCATCGAATAGCGCTCCTCCTCCTCTCCGAAATTAACCAGGAGTAAGCGGGTTGTAGACTGGATGTCTTCAGGAAAGAGATTCCGGGTCATCAGCACGTCATAGATGCGGTCGGCTCCGAAGGAGATTCCTACTCCCGAGAGACCGGGCAATCCGAAGATGCCTGTAAGGTCATCGTACCTTCCGCCACCGCACAAACTCCCCATTGGGACATCGCGGGCCATCACTTCGAGGATGGTGCCGGTGTAGTAGCTGAGTCCCCTGGCCAACCGAACGTCAAAGTCAAACCTATTCCTGACATCAAGGTTTTTCAGGTATTTAAAAACATGGCAAAGCTCATCAAGCCCTTTTTTCCCGGTATCAGATCCAACAAAAAGCTCTTCAAGGAATGCTTTTTTCTCTTTGATCTTCCCCTCCAGGGAAAGAATTGGCTGAAGTTTCATCACTGCGTCATCCGTCAATCCGCGCTGAACGAGCTCTTCATTGACCTTTTCCAGGCCGATTTTATCGAGTTTGTCCATGGCAACCGTGATATCGGTGAGTTTATCGGCTGCCCCGATCGCTTCGGCAATTCCGAAAAGAATTTTACGGTTATTTACCCGGATCACAACCGGGAGGTTCAAGCGGGAAAAGATCTCATCCACAATCTGAATAAGCTCTATCTCGTAAAGCAATGAATCGCATCCGATCACATCCACATCGCATTGGAAAAACTCACGGTACCTCCCTTTCTGCGGCCTGTCGGCACGCCAAACTGGTTGGATCTGGAAGCGTTTGAACGGAAAGTTGAGCTCATGCTGATGCTGCACAACAAATCGGGCAAGTGGGACAGTAAGGTCGTAGCGGAGGCCTTTTTCGGAGATTTGTTGAGTAAATGAGAAGGCGGATGCTTTCAACTGCCCACTGCCAGCTTCGGACTCTGAGCCCTGAGCCCTGAGCCCTGGGTCCTGAGCTCTGAGCCCTGAGCCCTGAGCCCTGAGCTCTGTGCCCTTACCAATAACCTCCTGACCTTCTGACCTCCTGACTTTCTCCAGGTAGTTTCCCGAATTCAGAATCCGAAACAGCAGCTTGTCTCCCTCTTCGCCATATTTTCCCATCAGGGTGGAGAGGTTCTCCATGGCCGGAGTCTCAATCGGCTGGTAACCATAAAGGAGAAAAACCGCCCTGATGGCGTCAAAAATATAGTTTCTGCGGGCCATCTCAACCGGTGTAAAATCGCGGGTGCCTTTAGGAATTGATGGTTTCTGGGTGGCCATTTAATCTGTTTTGGGCAAAGATAAGGATTATGAGGGATCAAAGTTGCGATTGATGCGATTTTCGATTTACGGATTTTTTGATGCCAGAGGATCATACAAAATTAGTTGATATAGGTGAACTGGAAAGGAGGGCCAGAACAATGCAGGGGGAGTATCTTAACAACAGGGGTCAGAAAGAAGAGACTCCCAGGGCTGAATGAATACCAAATTTCTTAAAGCAACGGCATTCCTAACCGGTTCAATATTGCCTGAATATACTTTTTGGTTGAGGGATCCCCTTCCCTGGGGGACCAGGGAGCGAAGTTCTTATCGTCGATCGGGCTGTAAGGACCATCTTTGATCTCATAGACCATAGTTCCTGGTTCCAGGGCGAAGATGGAGTGGAAAGTCCGCTTGGGAATCTCAGCGCCAAAAGTTCCTTCGGAAGGAGCAATGATGCAATGTTCGGTTATGTTCCCGGTGGTATCAAATTCAACCACAAGCAGCCTTCCCTGAAGTACAGTAAAAACTTCCCGCTTGTCGGGATCTTCATGCTTGTGTGGCTGAATATAACTGTATGGCTCGATCGCATTGAGAAGTCGCTGCAGTGTATCGTCGTAGGTTTTGTGGAAGTTGAAATTTTTCCGGCCGCGGGGAGA
>Ga0351878_1054_pt1 | contig 35557 bp, 32 predicted proteins | sample BONcelFGM3001D14_FD_206781 | JGI IMG/M metagenome (GOLD analysis project Ga0351878, IMG submission 206781) | Enriched cells from coal bed in the Powder River Basin, Montana, United States - BONCAT cells FGM rep3 HSBNCT.FGM.300.1.D14 ...
CCGAAGGGATCGTTCAATATAGACTGCTTGCCTGGAAGATGATCAGCGTAGAACCCGGTGTTCTTTGCTGCAAGGAGAATCTCTGTCAGGCATTCCCTCCTGTGCGCTTCCATCATCTCTGGCACAAACCACTGCATCTTCATCAGTTGGTTGACTCTTCTCTGAAAAGAGCCGCTGTTTTCATGGAGCCACCTGATTGAACCAAAAGATGTGACGGCAAGATTCTGAATGCTGACAGGAAGCATTCGGTAAATCTGATAGGAGGTTCCCTGTGAAAGGCTCAACTCCGTGTCACCTGAGACTTGACTCTGTCATCGAGTTTAAGGTACTCTTTTCTACTGCAACCTTCTCCGTTGACGGTTGAAGACCGAATCTTGCGGGCGGTCAACTATCTTGAACCTCTTGTGGAGTTTTCTCTATATACAGGGTAAAAGAGAAGCTGATTCTTTGAAGCATGGTGTTTCATCCGATTTTCCTTTGCTGGCGCGTAAAATATAGTAACAGTGTTGTTCCATGGATAGTTGTCTATTCATGGTTCCAGAAAGGGGACACTCATTGATCGATGCAAGGAAGGCTGCAGTCGTCAGAACTCCCGAAGCTGTCTATCCTATGACTCCCCCGTTCGATCCTGAAACTGCTCCCCCCGAATACCCATGGGACAGGACAAGCTGCGAACGAAACATTGTCTATGAAGCGGTGAGAAAAACACTTGTCTTGCTTGAACTTGATAAGGCAAGGATAGGAACGAGTTCGTGGAACCCACTTGGCGAGTTGATCAATCCGGGTGACATGGTGTTGATCAAGCCCAATCTTGTATGCGAAGGCCGTGAGGGCAAACCTGATCAGTGGGAACAGATCATCACTTCTGCCGCGGTGACAAGGGCCATAGTTGACTACGTACTGATTGCCCTATCAGGTTCGGGAAGAGTGGTGATCGCTGATTCTCCCCAGACCGATTCCGATTTTGAGCTGACTGTTGGAAGAAGCGGTTTGCGATCAATGGTGGATGAGATTGGAGCCAGGGCATCCCTGCCGATTGAACTCCTTGATCTCAGGAAAGAACGCTGGATTGTGCGCGATGGAGTTTGCACCGGGAGCGTTTCCCTCCCCGGAGATCCTCTCGGAGAAGTGTTGATTGATTTGGGTGAAAAAAGCCATTTCAATGGCAGTTCAGGCAATGCTCCTTTCTACGGAGCCAACTACGACTCCGAAGAAACCAACAGAAATCACCGGAATGGGCATAACGTCTATGAGATTTGCGGTACTGCGCTTGCCGCAGATGTCATCATCAATATTCCGAAGTTGAAGACCCATAAGAAATGCGGTATGACAGGCTGTCTCAAGGGAATGGTTGGCCTCACGGGCAACAAGAACCTGTTGCCCCATTACAGGTTTGGCCCACCCTCGAAAGGAGGGGACCAGTTTCCTGACGACAGGCGGAACGGCTTTCTTGAGAACATGCTGGTCGGCGAAGCAAAAAAGCTCTTAGTAAGAGGGGGAAAACGAACCGCCTCACTTCTGGGCGCAATGAAACCATTGGGCTACAAATTGTTTGGATCAACCCGTCAGGTTATCAGAAGCGGTAACTGGTCGGGCAACGACACAATCTGGAGAACAGTGCTTGATCTTGCAGCAGTTTTGCACTTCTGCGATTCTTCAGGTGTCATGCATCCGGAACCGGTGCGAAGGTTTTTCAACCTTGTTGACGGCGTTGTTGGTGGGGAGGGGAACGGTCCTCTCGATGCAGAACCGGTACAATCACGCCTTCTTGTCGCCGGAGCTTCACCCCTGATTGTTGATGCTGTTTCTGCTGCAGTTGCCGGAATCAATCCCAGTTTTCTTCCGATTGTTAAGAACGGTTTTTCTAGCAACTTCCCCCTGTTTCCATGTGGTCCTGATGAGCTGACTGTTTCCTATCATTCCGAAGAGACCGCACGCCATGGACTCGGTGAAGTAACCGCCTTGCTCAACCTGAAACCACACTTCGGCTGGAACAAGTCCCAATGAGGAAACGAGAAGCTCAAAAACCAGTGCTTATCGTAATTGATGACATGAACGCGGGGGGGACGGAGCGCCAGGTTGTTGAGCTGCTCAAGGCCTACAACAGGGATGCAGGACTAAGACCTCTTGTACTGGCAGTGCTGAAGGACAATGGCCAGAGACTGGCTGAAGCAATGTCATTTGCCAGCGCTGCTCGTGTTCTCAAGTACCGTAAAAGTCTAAAAGACTTCCTTATGCCTTTCAAGCTTCTTGGTTTCATCAAGGAAAACCAGGTTGGAATTGTGTGTTGTTTTGGCCTTCTGTCGGGGTATTTCGGTCTGATTGCAGGCAGACTGGCAGGGCTTCCTGTTGTTGCGACCGATTGCTACGGCAACCGCGAAACCATCATTGACGGAGCCACAGGGTTTCTGGTGCGCAACGAACCGGAAGACATCGCTGAAAGGCTTTTTTCCCTTCTGGAAGATTCGTACAGCGCCTGTATGATCGGAGAAGCCGGGCGGCAAACAGCCCTCCGTGCCAATACAGGTGAGACACTTTCCCAACCACAGTTAGAGAAGAACGGCGGGGAGGCTTATCTGAAGAGTTACAGAGACATGGTTGAGGCACGCAGAGAACTGTGCAGGTATCTGGGCTGGTACAACATAGAGAGAAAGCATTCATATCTTGGAGACAGAAGTCCGGATGCCATATACTCAAGCCGGGAAACCGGAAACCATGAAGCCGCCTGAGTCTAACGAAATACTACCAGCTAGCTTTTATAAAAGTGGAGCCACTTCACTTCATATCACTGAAAAGTAGAAAGAGTGCAGTGTTTGCATGAAAGTTCTTCTCCTAACAGATTCTCTAGGTGCCGGCGGGGCTGAACGTCAGTTATCCCTCCTCTGCCGTTCGTTACAACAAAAGAATATTGTAGTTAAAGTACATTCTCTCGATAGTGGCTATTTTTCAAAAGAGCTACGAGATTGTTCCATTGATTTAACTGTTACTGAAAGAAAAGGGAGATATGACATTCGTCCAATATATCAAATATCCAATATTGTAGGATGTTTTCACCCAGATGTCGTTCATACATGGGGTTGGATGTCTACTTTTTCTGTTTTCCTGACATGCAAGTTAGGAAAGATTCCGCTTATCGGTTCAGTCAGGTGCGCGTTCGCTTCCAAAATGAAAAGAAGAGAGATATTGGAGAAAAGACTTTGCGATTTAGTTATATCCAATAGTATCGCAGGGTTGGATGCATATAAAGTATCATCTAGAAAAGGTCGTGTCGTTTATAACGGCTTCGAGATTGAGAGAGTTCCGAGTACTGAATGTGAACGGTACAAGGATCCTGTGGTAGTCATGACTGCTAGAATGACGCCACACAAAGACTGGAATTGTTTTGCTGACGCAATACGCTTGCTGCAGCATAAACCCGGTATGGAGCGAGTGCGATTCATTGGAATAGGTGACGGACCTGATATGAGCAGAGTTACTGAGTATTGCAGAGATTTACTTCAGGCAAACATCCTATCTTTGCCAGGATTTCTTAACGAACCGATGCAAGAAGTATGTAAATCACAAGTGGGTGTTCTTGTTTCAACACCTGGAGTTCATCAAGAAGGTACTTCCAATTCTATTCTTGAATACATGGGATGTCGGCTTCCAGTTGTTTGTAGCAGGTCGGGAGGAAATCTTGAGACAGTGGATGATGGGAAAACCGGTCTGTTAGTTGCGCAGGGCAACCCTAAGGAGTTGGCAGATGCGGTGGAAAGACTTTGCTTGGACAGAGATCTTGCTGAAAGTATGGGAAAAAGGGGAAGACAGAAACTCGAACACAAGTATTCAGTTAAGAGAATGACTGAAAAAACAATAGAAGTTTACACCGAAATGCTATGAGCCTGTGGGCCGATCCAGGGTTTTGTGTGTTAGGCAACTTACTGCCAAGGATGGATGTAATGACAAGGGCTGACGAGGTTGTGTTTGCTCATACTCACAGCTTTTCGTGGAGCAGGAGGAGTTACAGGTCAGGAAGCTTTTCGCCATGACCCCGAAGACATCTGTTCTGTTCATCACTCCTCAGACTCCACCACTGGGTGGAGTTGCGATGCAGACCGAGAGATTCCTTGACACCGATGAGATAACTCGGCGATTCACGGTTTCAGTGCTTCGCTCTAACCCCAGAAGAGAACATGAGAACCCTGGAGGAAGAAAGACTGTCTCTGCTGGAATTGCGTTATGGACACTTGGCTTTCTATTCAGAGCCTTTGCCATTGGTCTGAAGAAACGCCCCGAAGTGGTTTATGTGGCCACGTGCAACGATCTCAGTTTCATCAGAAACATGGCCGGGGCACTGCTTGCCGCCCTGCCGCGAAGAGGCTCAATTGTGCTTCACTTCCACGCATGGCGTGGCGGAATCTGTGTTTCAGAGGCTTCAGGCCCTTTGTTCGGCAAGCTTCTCCATTCCATGGCCTCATGGCTCTTAAGAAGGGCATGGGGAGTCATTCACCTTACTAAGGCGATTGATGACAGCTTTAGAAGCAACGGTTTGCGTGGAGCTGACTGGATTGTACCCAATTGTGTTGAGATCGGTCCAACGCCTGATCTTTCTGTAAAAGATCCCTGCTCAATTCTATTCATTGGCCGGCTGTCACGGGAGAAGGGTTTCTTTGACCTTCTTGATGCGCTTGAATCACAGCGGCTTGACAGATACGACTGGAAACTCCACGTCCTTGGTTGTCCCACGACGGCAGCAGCTTCAGAAATCGAACACAGGCTTGCCAACCACGGACAAAGCGCAAGAATCAGAAGGTACGGAGCGGTGGCCGGAGAGGTCAAAGCGGCCCTTCTGAAGAAGTGTTCTCTGTTTGTTCTTCCCTCGTATGGAGAGGTGTTTCCGGTTTCCATGATTGAGGCAATGGCCGCTGGACAAGCAGTCATTGCCACTCCAGTTGGTGAAACCTGCGAGATACCTGCTCCTGATGGATGGGTATCGGTTCAGCCAGGAGATACTTCAGGGTTGATCGATGCTATTGAGCAAATTCTGGAGGATTCATACCTGCGGATGGAATTGGGCAGAAGAAACAGGCGGAAAGCAGAGGAGGAATACGACGTCAGAATACATGTAGAAAGGCTTGAGGAGGTCTTTGCGGGAGCTGCAATGCATAGGGCTAGTGGCGGGAAATGTGCATCTTTCCGTGATAGAAGCCAATGTATGCGCTGAATCGAATCCCGGAGGAAACATGCAAACGTCTTGTTATCGCATTTTTACCGAAATGTATAGTATAGCACGTGCAAGTAGCGGCCCCGTAAACAAAGCGTAGGCCACTGCAATTCGATGTATTGTCGGCAGGTGAGGTTTCGCTTCACAGTAAGCGCGTCGGGCCTCCGTTTTTCTTCCCAACACCGCCATCGTCAAGGCAATGCTACGCTGAACTCTGGCATAATCAAACGGCCGATATTGTTTCATCAATTCCAAGTACTCGATTTCCAATGCTAGCTCACGGAAGTAAATCAAGCGATCTTCCATCTTGACTGGACGCTTATGTCCACAAAGTCTATCAGCACCCTCAGTATGGTAGATACGTAATGCTTGATGCAAATAATATCTCTTTGCGTTTTTGCTGATTCTCCACCAAAGAATCGACTCTGCACCACCCCTCATCTTGCTATTAAATCTCAGGTCACCGAGTAATGATCGCCTTGTCAGTCCCCAATGCTCACCGGTGCATTTAGCTAGCATTGTCGGAAAATCGAGCCACTGATCTTGATCCAAACCGTGCCCAGAAAAGTTGCCAGTTCTAGTATCCAAGCAGTTGCAGGTGATTGCAGCGATGTCCGGATCTACCGTTTCAAGCAATCGAAGCATTGTACTCAATGCTGAAGGAACCATTTCATCATCACTGTCCAATGTGGTGAACCACTCCCCTCGCATGAGGTCGAATCCTTTGTTCTTTGCAGCGTGTACCTGTAAGTTGCACTCATGAAAGACGGCTCGGATGCGGGCGTCTTTTCGCAGATAGCTATCGATGACCTCACGGCTGTTGTCATAGGAAGCATCATCTACGATTATCAGCTCCCAATCCTGCATGTCCTGGCATAGTACACTATCAATGGCTCGAGGCAAGGTGTGGGCGCGATTGTAGCAGGCCATGATAATAGATACTCTGGGGCTATTCATTGACTTACCTTCCATTCAGATACTGTTAGTTAAGACCCAATAGGTAATGCATGATATACCGGTGGCGGACAGTAGTTTTGTAAAACAAGGACTTGTGTCACCTTACGGATTCACAAGCTCCCATTTGTACTTATCAGAACTGAGCGAACCGACATGGCCATACTTTCCAGAAGGCTGACCGGTTTAAGACAACTCAATGTGCATGAAGATGTCCTTGGCATGCGTCCAATGATAACATTGATAAGTCAGCCAACTTGCCCAACAGTTTACTGTAAAGGTGGTATGTGTTTTTGTTAAGGGCAGCCGGGCCACTCTTACAGTGATCCTGTTGAAGCAAATGGATCATGCAGTGATGGATACACTCCAATCAAATCACAGGTCGAGTCCGTTGAGCCATCGTTAACGACAACCGCCTTCCAGTCATCAAAGTCTGTTTGAGAAGGCTCTAAAGCGCTCGCCCCAGAGGAGGCGCTTTGCTGCAGGATGATATCACTATTCTGACCCTCGGCAATACATCTCCCGTTCAGGGCTGTAGTATTGACCTCAGAAAGCAACCAAGGAACTTAGCCGAGGCAATCAATCATTTCAAGTATTCTTTTCGATTCTGTAATGGCGTTGAAATGCTCAAGTGCTATCTCTCTTCCCTTCATCCCTACCAGTTTTGACGCCTCTAAATTCTCCAGCACCATGGATAGCGTATCGGCGAGCGAGCTAACACATCCGGGTTCGACAAGATAAGCACTTTCACTGTGAGTAAGATATTTGGAAATGTCACCCACACTTGAAACAACAACAGGTGTTCCTGACATAAGGTATTCTGCGAGCTTTGTCGGAAAACCGGCAAGCGAAAACAGCCCAGATCGTCGTGGAAGAACAAGAATGTCGGCTTCAGCGATGATATCAGGAATCTTGTTCCGCTGAATCGAGCCAGCAAAGTCGATACTGACATTTGAGGGAACATGACCTCCGAGTTCCTTCAGATGTTTTGTCCTGTCCGGGGAGGATGATCCACCGACGATAAGCAGGCGGCATGAGAATCCGGAACGGCCAACCGCAGAAACTGCCTCGATAAGATCCTCAACTTCACCAACATGGTCAAGATTCCCCAGGTAAAGAATTAACGGCTCTGAAGGAACCTTATTGATGCTGGAGAACTCGATCATTTGTTTCGTTTCATCACCGGGATACACGAAAATGGGAACGCGGAGTATTGGCCTGCCCCTGCGCAGGCAAGCACTGAAGTGCGTCTCCAGAAAGGTCGAAATCACAATCAATCCATCCAGCATTGGACATAGAAGTTTTCTCAGCAGCAATTCATGCATTCTGCACAGAATGGTTTGGTTTTGTGAAATGAATGGAAACTCCGTATACTCCGCAATTAAAGGAACTCGCAACAGCAAGGATAGCAGCTTCATTAGAAGAACAATGAACAGATTATGAGGAGAATAATAGTAGATGCAACGAAGCATTCTTCTGTTCTTTGCAATATGAGCCATTGCTCCAACAATTCCAGCGAGCTCAGATATCCTTCTCTTTACAAAAGAACTGCTTCGTACAGGGTCTCCGCAAGTGTACAGGAATGGGATACCCATCCACTCTCCTTGCAACTCGCGGTTCAAAGCGGTTTGGATAGAGTGTTCTGTTGTACGCATGCAGATGATGTTAACGGATGCACCGTTGGCTTTAAAGCCCCTAGCCAGTGCGGATACTCTGACTGCGGCTCCGTACCCGTTCGGGAATCCAAAGTTTCTTCCTATGATAACTATGAGACGCCTATCGTCTAAGATGAACTGATTCACCGGGGCACCACCTTGGTAATCCATCGGGCAAGACAGTACATTCTCCAGAGTTGCGCTTCCAAACCCTTTCTCGATCTTACGGAGGCGTTGAGCAGGCGCTTGCATCCAGCAGCGTTGAAGTAGCCCGTTTCTGCTGCGGATTCAAATGTTTCAGACACCAGATCACCCAAGCCCTGTGACAACCACTGTTTCATCGGGATGGCGAACCCTTGTTTTGGGTGCTCAAGAACCCTTGAAGGAAGAAGATTCTTGACAACCTCCCTCAGAATCAGCTTTGTCCCCGATCTCTTTCTAAGGTAAGAACAAGGAAGACTCGCAACAAAACTTCCGAGAACATGATCCAGGAAAGGCAGCCTGGTTTCAAGTGAAACGGCCATACTGCACCTGTCAGCCTTCACAAGAAGGTCATCTGGGAGGTAGTTGGCCTGATCGATGAGATGGCTTGACTCGGGGGAAACGGCAACAAACCTTGGCTTCCATGCTTCGTTTTTTCGAATCGAAGTCAGCCGGTCAAGAAACCCAGATGAAAGACAGTCTGCAAGAAGACCCTTTATAGGCGTGGACACAAGGGAAAGGTATCGCTGCTCGGCCGGACTCCCCAGTCGTCGAACGAATCCAGCCCCCCATGATCCTTCCGGAATTACAAGAGAACCCAATGATCCGACCGATGCCCGAAGGAACCTGGGAATCCGGTCGATCCTTTCCCAGTAGTCCATGCTTCGATACCACCCATAGCCGGCGAAAACCTCATCCCCTCCCTCTCCGGAAAGGGCTACAGTGACCTCCTGGCGGGCAAGACGGCAGAGCTCAAGGGTGGGTATGCTTGAACTGTCGGCAAAAGGCTCATCAAAGAGATCAACTGCTGTCTCGGCAACTTTCAGACAGTCGCGTATGGAAAGACGCTTCTCAATGTGCCTCGTACCGAATGTGGATGAAACAAGTCTGGCATATTCGAGTTCATCAAATGATGCTGAATCGAAACCGATTGAAAGTGTTGTGAGGTTGGAAAACCCCATCTCCGCAAGCAGGGCCACAATAACCGAGGAATCTATACCACCGCTTAGGAATACTCCGACTGGAACATCACTTCTCATATGCATCTTCAGACTGTCTCGCAGCTGAACTGCCAAAACCTCCGCAGCCTCTTCAAAACTGCGTATATGTTGAGTCTTTTTAGTAACAGGTGTATGAAATCCACCGCTGAATTGAAGAGCAGGTCTTCCTGATTCAGTACTCCAGACTTCATAAGTGCCAGGCTGCATTTTGTGTATACCGGAGTAGGCTGACATTCCGGAAGGGATGTAGCCAAGGTTCAGAAATGCATCGAGCGCCTGGTAATCAAGTTGATCAGAATGCCAAGGAAGAGTCTTGAGAGCCCTTATCTCTGATGCAAATGCAAATCTACAGCCAGTATCGGATACAAACAGGGGCTTCATTCCAAATCTGTCGCGGGCCAGGATCAGTCTATTCTGCAGAGTGTCAATAATGGCTATTGCGAACATTCCTCTAAGGTGTTCGAAACAGGCTTCTCCATGTTCTTCGTAGAGATGTGCAATAACCTCGGTATCAGAGTGAGTGTAAAACTGGTGTCCCTTTGTCTCCAGAATTACCTTCAATTCGAGATAATTATAAATCTCACCGTTCAATATGACCCATATTCGCCCATTTTCATTAGATATAGGCTGATCACCAGTCTCAAGGTCAATAATCTTCAACCTTCGCATCGCCATTCCGATACACTGGTGGACAAAACAGCCGCTTGAATCAGGTCCGCGATGAACGAGAGTGCTGATCATCTGCGAAAGGAGTTCCCGCAGTGCTATCTCAGATAGGGATATATCTATTAGTCCAGCGATTCCGCACACTGTAGTTCCTTTTGTGTGGCCCACATATCGGCCTGCCGTGTCGAAAAAAACAATGAACACAAGTGGATAACGCTATTCATTCTTCTTCTAAACAATGATAACCTTGCTCCTATACATATAATCGTGATGAGTACCACGTGCATTCCATCTTTTCAGAACATGGCCCACCAGGTAAGGCAGATAATAGAATCAGTGAATTCGACAGCAAACCTCCATTCTTTCATCTCCACGCTCGGCAAAAACATGATCAGGGATAAAATGTGACCAATCAAGATTCTCGGGGATTGCATAATCAAGTGCAAATCCTTTGAGAAACAAATCGTTTAGAAGCTCGACATCTGCGGAGCCTGAGTCGTTGACCGCCACCTTCTGAACGCGGTTTATTGAGACACCGACAAGAGTGGCAACAACGGGACTCATTCCGTGATTGAAGAGTCGGTGCCTGATCGCCGTGAAGCACATGAAGCCTTCAAGGCTATTTGGATTTGCGTACAGAACATTCCTCGCTATTTTGAGAAAGGCTGACCGTGCATAGATTGTTCCGTCAACAGAAAAAGGGTAAATCCAGTGATGCCTCAATCTGCTGTCGTAGTAATCCCAATGCAGTATACCTGATGACTCGGAAAGCTCAGACGGAGCGTCCCTGAGATTTCTACCGACATACAGCCTGTAGGATGATTCAAAAGGATGTCTACTGATCTCTTCAAGAACGCCTGAAGGTATCACGGTGGGTCTGTAAAAAGCACTATCGTCAGTCATGAACATTAGATGGCCTGCGCTTGATTCTTCAATCTCGCTCTCAAGGAGAGTCTTGAAGTCGTCCCTGCTTTTTCTGAGAAAGGGGTATTTAGCGAACCAGAACGCGTTGCGGCCATGGAACAGAAGAGGGAGCACATCATTTAGGAATCCTTTGCCTTTGCCACGCTCTGAAAAAGTCACGCCTTGTTCCTCAGTCCACTTCCCTCTCAGCCTGGAATAGCTTTCCGCATGATGTCCGGATGTGTGGTAGATCACTTTAATGCGGTACCGGCCACTTTCCAGCGAGAAATGCTTCCTCACGCTGCGAAGCATTGCCTCAAGCTGCATGGCCCGGTTGTAGGAAAAAACGATGATCAGGAGTTCGTTGTTGTTGCCCAATGCTGTCTCCTTCCTGCCTGGGAACGATCCTTAGTTAGTTGTATGTGATTCAAACATTTCCACTGCACATATCATCTATAACATAGGCCAGAGTATCATGAAGTGGCCCCACTTTTGTAGACAGCTCGTGGGTCGGTTTTCGTTAGACTCAGGCAGCTTCATGGTTTCCGCTCTCCCGGCTTGAGTATATGGCATCCGGAGTCCTGTCTCCAAGAGATGAGTGCTTTCTCTCCCTGTTGTACCAGTCCAGACACCTGCCCAGTTCTCTGCGTGCCTCAACCATGTCCCTGTAGCTTTTCAGGTAAACCTCCTCGTACTTCACTGTTCGCCAGAGCCGCTCTACCATCACATTGTCCAGCGCCCGTCCTTTGCCATCCATGCTGATCCTGATCCCTGAAGCCTTCAGAACGCCGATGAAGTCACTCCCCGTGTACTGGCTTCCTTGATCCGTATTGAAGATCTCGGGCCTGCCGTGCCTCCGAAGGGCCTCTTCCAGAGCTTCCATGCAGAACCGCGAGTCGAGGGTGTTCAACAGTCGCCAGGAGAGAACCTTCCGGCTAAACCAGTCCATGATGACCGTTCTGCCGGCGCTTCCCTGCGTTCCGTTGGCGTTAGAGCTTTTTGAGATAAGCTCCTTCAATGCGTGATTCTCTAAGCTCAATTCCGAGTACATCCGCTTCGATCGGGTGTTCTCTGTCTCATGCTCTTTCATCCGTTTAAGCTCTGGGACGCCCATCTCGTTGTACTTCTTCTTCCAGTTGTAGAATGTGTTGCCGCTGATGTCGTACATGCGGCAAACCTCGGTGACGGAGACTCCGGCATTGGCTTCACGAAGAATCGCCACAATCTGCGTTTCCGTGAACCTGGATTGTTTCATCTCGACCTCTTGGGTTGGCAGGAAGTCTCACTCTAACAGCTGTCCCCTTAATGGGGAAGTCTATGTGCTGGGCTGTATCGCCGAGCTAGAAGAACATTAGCGAAAGCTGTTCCCAAGATCAAGTTCAGCGGTGTCGAAGCATAATCGGCATGTCCATAGGTATTCGTAAAGTAAGTTAGCAGAACCACAATTGTCCAGACAAGACTGGTTACTGCAAGCCCCCGGCTGGTCTTCCAGCACAACACTATGGCCACCACACCGTACATGACAAGCAGCATGAATGGAAGAAACAAAACCAGCCCCCCGTCGAGAAGCATCGATGCAAAGTAATTATGAAGCCGTTGAGCCTGGCTGGGAACACCAGGAAAGCCTTCGGTATCGTATGAAAACACTGTTCCCACAAGCGGGGAGCGAACAAAAGTAACAGAAGCATCCTGCCACCAGTTCAACCGTTCCTGAGCGGTTTTTTCGCGGAACGAGAAGCCTCTCAGCACATCTGCTGGACTGTGGTAACTGTAAGGATTCTTATCCCTAAAGGTTGGTGAGATTCTGTTCCAGAATGGACCGACAACAAGCAGGGAAACAAGAACAAATATAACTGCGCTTCCCATAGACATTTTTCGAGGGCTTCCGAAAAAAACTATCCCCGCACAGAGCACAAGGATCATCGAAGCTCCCCGTAATGCCCCGTAAACAGGCAACAGTGCAGCAATACCCATGATTAAAGATATCCATATGGCTTTTCGGAATCGCGGACGTTCAGAAAAGAGTTGATACTGAAACCCTGTGACAATTATTATGCACGACGCTGCCAGATAGGCGTTATGATAATAATGTGGTGAGAGTTGCCCCACGCTGATATTAACAAACATATATAGTGTAATAAATATCAAAGCAAATCTAAACAGGCTTTTCTCAAGCCACCCGCCAAGGTCGGAAGCAACAAACGACATGGCAAGTATCATTAGTACAGGCATCTTGAGATACGGCCAAACCTGGAGCCACACATCAAGAATAAGAGGAAGGGAGGAAACGGCTGGTCGAGTGGAAATGGCAGCAGCAAAAAAAAGGCAGATTACTATCTGAAAAAGGCAAACTTTCGCATATTTCGTAGCCTGCTGGTTCATGCCTTTTACAGAAACAACCCGAAGCGCAGGAAAAAAAAGAAAAACTAGCAGTATGCTTGAGGGGTGAAAACTTACCAAGGAATGCCAATTCCCAAACAGAGTATCTGCCAGAATTGAAACAAGTACAATCACCATCCCAATCTGTAGAATCAGACGTATTGCAGTTGATGATTTCAAGAGGAAAGCATTCCTAAAAACCCCATGTCAGTTTTCGAGCGTTTACTGACTTCAACCAGCTCCCACCCCAAGCCTTTTCATACACCGCCTCAAGAATATCTGGCAGGGGTGGGGATGCAAGGGAAGCCACGGTAACTTTCGCATTGCTGCTAATCGTCTTCTGCAATAATGTATCCAACAATAATCTGATGATCTGTCCCGCTAGTTCCAATTCGTTGCCTGGGTCGAACAGAAGAACGTTCTCACCCTCGCGGATGTAAAACTTCACTCCTCCCACTGGCGTGGTAATGCAGGGGCAGCCAAGACGCATTGCTTCAAGCAAGGCGTGGCATTCATTCTCTATGAAGGAGGAGACAACGAAGGCATCTGAAGAAAGGATAGCTGCATCAATGAATTCCGCTGGCATGCTGCCTGGTAGTGATAGAGTGAGGTTGCCGCTCCCCGCGGAAAGCAAACCGCGGAGAACTGCTCTCATCGATGTGGGTATGGCCCCAATGATTTGCAGTTCAACAGGCTTATTCAGATGGTTTGCTGCAATTGATACGGCAGATACCAGAACATCAAGGCCTTTGTACGGTTCTCCCGCTGAAACACAGAGAATGCGGTATGAGGTGCTTTCCTCTTGCGGTGTCCATTGGCTTTTAGCGTCCGTTCGCCTGACATAGATTCCCTGTCTGTAGTAGAAAGCATCAGGCTTCAGGGCGCGTATGATAGCCTCGTCAAATGGTGTTTTGCCCAGAAAGGCGTCGCAGCACTGTATAACACGTTTCTCAATTTGCTTATCCTGTCTGCTGTAGTATCCTCCCCAAAGAATTCCGTACCCCCTGGCCAGTGTGATTAGCCCGTGAGGGGAAAAAGTGCCCCGGAATCTGTCGCGCAGTTTCAGAGAGCCGTGATACCTCGGGGCAATCGCTGCTTTCAGCCCCTGGAGGGAGAGAAGCACAGGACTTTCAGTCAAAGAGCCGATAAAACCTAAACCTGTTTCTGAACCATGAACATGAATTAGATCAAATGGTCCTTCCCTGACAATACCGTTCAGCTTATCCATTATTGAATTGTGATCTCTACGACGGCGAAGATAGAAAGGTAAAATTCTGTTCACTATCCCGCGGGTATGACTATCCGGTACGTCCTTGAATACAATGTTACCCAGTTTCAGGTCGTCAAAACCGGTACTGCCAAAACAGTATACAGTGAATTCATACGGCATTTCCGATATGGAACTGATGTAAGCTTCAAGCCATCCCGCCTTTTTCTGAACGGGAAGGCAACACTTTGCTGAAACTACTGACGGAACATAAGGTATCAACCAGCATATCTTTCTCATCAGGCCCCCGCTCGTTCATCAGGCATTTACGGCCACCGACACCAGCTGTTTGAAGCGCTGCTGAAAAACTTCCAGATTCAGCTCATCCTGTCTTAGCCTGCGCAACTGGCCACGGTAGCAAGCGTCTCTTTCTTTGCTGGAAACTTCATCAAGGGCCAGCTTGAGTTCTTCTGACCGAAGGCTGGTGCAGACGGGGCCAATTGTATACTTGTCAAATATCATCAGTACGCTGGAACTCGATGGCCCATGAAACAGAACAGGAACTCCTGCTGCTGCATATACTCCAAGTTTGTTCGGAAAACTGTATCTCACAGAGTTTTTATATTTTGCGTCGAAGGGGTATGGAAGGTACAGAAGATCGCAGCCGGCAAGAACGTTCACCTGGGTCTGCATGTCAACATAGCCAAGGAAGGATATCCTTACTGGCCCCGTAATCCTGGGAAGGTTCAGATAGCTTCCCATGACAACGATCTCCACCGGCCTTTCCTGAAGCTTCCAATCAGAACTGCCGATGGTCTCAAGCAGAACTTTCCAGTTTTCCTTGGTGTACATACCTCCTGAAAACCCGATTCTAAAAACTCCGTCTTCGGTTCTAACTGGATCAGGCTGGAGGTTGATTGACGGGGAGTGAATTCCGACCTCTGAAGGTATGGAGTATTTCTGTGAATAGAACTTCTGCATGGCCATCGACGGGTAGAGGATAGCCCTCGAGTTGCGCAGATCGGCTTTGAAAGATTTCATCAGCGCACGGGCTGAAAGTATGGGAAGGTTCCAGAGACTGCAGAGATAGGCCGGAGGATCCCACACGATGGACATCGTTGGAACACCAGCTCTCCGGCAGGCTTCGCCTGCTTCTGTTATCACCCAATTGTCAAACAGGATGAGTATCACCAGATCCGGTTTCCATTCAATGATTGCGCGCTGTAAATGAGCCGAGGAAGATCTGCGGTTTAGTCTGGAGGTAGCCATCCGGGCGAGATCGCTCAGCCCGCCTGACGCTCTAGATTGTCGGCTGCCAATTTGTGGAAAGCTGTCCATGAACACTGTTCCACGGAAAGACTCACCTGGCAGGGAAGGTGTGGAGCTGAAAAAGGCAATGGAATCCGGGTCAGTCTCGGAAAGAAGATCCCTGAGGTAGATGCTGCCCACACCAAAACTGCCCGGAAGAACATTGGACACAAAAAGAAGGCGTGGTGTGGAGCTATTCGAACTGCTGGTAGCCGAGCTCAGATGAACCTCCTTGTAATGATATGCAGAGCTGTGTTTGCTTTGCTTCGAAATCTGCCTGCTGCCCTTGCTACATGTTGCATGTGCCAAACACCGAGAGATTTGTTCTGAAAGATTCCATCGGCTTCTGTACATCCCTCCCGAATCAGAAGTATTGGCTTTGGAAGACAGAAGGGCAACGCCTGCATATTAAGAGCCCTCCAATCGCCCGTTTTAATATCGCGATTGCGTTTGAACCCGGGGAACGTAGTGGTGAGGAGGTATTCGGATCCCGAGTTCGCCAGATTGGCAAGCGTCCTGAACACATCATTGAAGGAGAAATGCACCAGACAGTCTCGGCAGATGATCGCATCAGCCCGCGGAATCGTGTCACAGATTACATTGAGCTTGCGGAAAGACACTCCTGGGCGTTCAAAAACGGAGTTCGCACTGATCAGTTCATCCACGATGTCCGCACCTGTGTATTTAAAAGAAGACAGATCAACGTGCCTCATCCAATTGAAGTCACCGCAGGGGGCGTCAAGGAGTTCTTTGACGCCAAGCTTCCTCAGGACCCCTGGAAGAGTTTCAATAAGGAGGCAGGTCTGTTCAAGTGTTGAGCCCACACCGGATACTGACTCTTTGCTGCCCCAAGTGTTCTCACTGAAGATACGCCTGAATGTTGATTCAGTGTTGTTCAACCGGGAATCACTCACATCATTCAATTGCTTTGGCATAGGGCCATTTTCCCATGTTTTTCATCAGGCTTTCATAGCCTGATATGGCTTTTACTTTGATAGAACGCCTGTCAAGCTTTGCTGCAGTGATTGCCCAGTTGTCGGATGCGGCACTGTTAACCAGTGTATCATCAGTGAGGGCGATGCGCAATAATTCGGCAACAATACACGGATCCTCCGGAGGCACGAGAAAGCCGCCATTGCCATTGACAATCCATTCACAGGCACAAGAAGTATATGACTGAATTGGAAAAGCTCCGCATGCAATAGCCTCAAGGAAAGAAGTGCTTACCCCATCTGAAATGCTTAGGCCAATGTAGATTCGGCTTTCAGAGAAGAGATTCAGAAGATCGGAATGACTCACTTTCGGCAGGATTTCAATATCGATTCCCGTATCGAGTCGAAGCAGCTCCACCTCGATTTCGGTCTCGATTCGCGAAGAGTAGACAAAGACTTTATAGCCCGAAAGGCTTTTTTGGCACAGACGGAGCGCCTGTAGAGCGACCAGCGCCCTGCCCGCCCCACCCGGATAGCCGTTGATGAGTATTGTGCGTCTTTCCGAGGTTCTGATCCTGCCACGAAGAGATTCTATCAAAGCGATGTCGAAACCCCCGCAATTGGGAACAACCGGTGCTGCTCTCCCGGAGAAGCCTTTTTCCAAAGCGAGATTAAGATCTCTTTCACATTCGCAGAAATACAAGTCACAGGATTCGAGAACCCTCCGAATACGTTCGGTATGTGAAGAAAGTCTGTTAAAGAGAAAGATGTCACTTCCCCAGTTTGACACAGCCAGCAGAGGTCGATTTTTTTCCAGGAGGTCCAGAGCATCGAGCGCAAGGTAGGCGCTGCTTTGAATGCCAAGGCAGTGGACAATGTCAGGCTTGAGTTTTTGTATCAGACGCGCCAATCTGCGGGTTCCCGAGAACCTCGGGATTCGCAAAGCCACAGACCTTACAAGAAGACCAGGAAGTCCTGAACCCAAGCAAATCCCCGTTAGTCTGACAGCCTTGGGTAAGGCGGCTTTTCTGCAGGGACATAGCGCATTGTGGAGCCTGAGCTCTGGCATATCCATATTGGGAAGGCCCATATCCGAGCTTGGAAAAAGGTGTATATCCCATCCCAGCCCTGAGAAGAGCCCTATCCAGCGGGCGGCATGAATACTCTCAGGTTGAGCCACGAACAGAATCTTCAATAATCCTCCAATGTTGGGCAAGCCATTCTGAGCGCCAATGCCCCATTTGAAGCATATCGATCCGCAGAATTATAACAGTCCCTGATTTTTAAGACAGGACGAAGAGCACCACAGTGTTTGGAAGTAACTCCTGGGCAAACTATTCCGGCCCTTGGAGTAAGATGTGATTACTGCAGAAGCTTGACTTGTTCCGCAAGCCCAATGGCGTTTAAAAACATCGTTTGAGCATGCTTTGGTGAGAAATCCCTCTGTCCGCAGTGTATCGCCCTTTCTACAAACCGGCTTTGCTCTGCCGTGTTCTGACCAGCTTTCGAGATCGTTTCTGCAAGCTGATCAGAACTCAGACTGTCCACCAAGTAAGAACAGCAGTTTCGTTTGACATAGTCAGCAACGAAACTATCAGCCGGTGAATGCACAAGCATCGGCCTTCCCGATACAAGATACTCTGGGAATTTGGCCGGGAGTGCTGTGCTTACAACGCCCTGAACTCCCTTGGAGAAACCCAATGGAAGGTAGAGGAGTGTGGCACTCCGCACAGCATCCATCAGACCATTTGTATCGGAATGTGCCGAAACGATCGCCCTGCCGAAAGAGAGCCCCATTCTCGTCAGATCACCAGCACTCTGAGAAGTAGACAGTGCAAGACGCCAGTTCTCGCCAAGCAAATCCAATGCACGAACAAGGCAAACAAAGGCCTCCCGATTGACATGGTAGATTGAACCAGCAAAAAAGATCGATCTCGGCTTCTGTTCAGGGATCGAACATGCCTTGGAAGAGCTGACCCACTCATCTGAGTACGGGTTGGGTACGACTTGCGTAGTGCATTGATACCTGTTGGTGTAAGAGACCCTCATGAACTCATTGGTGACGATGTTGCATGAAGCCGATGTGAGAAGTTTCTTCTCGACAAAACGAGCTGCAGACCGAAATCTGGTAAGCGCCCACTGCTCCCTGTAGTCGTCGAACAGGTAATTTGTCAATCCAACACTGCATCGCCGGGCAGCCAGTGCAGCTGCAGGCATATTAAAGGGATCTCCTGAGCATGCAATAAGCATTTCTGAACCAGTACTCCGGAATAATGCGCAAAGGTGATGAGCCCTGAGCAAAACCCTGAAAGCGAATTCAAGCGAAGGGGAAAGACGTTGCAGAACCCGTTCGTCCGGCAGTGAAGAGTACTTCCCTGCAATCGAGGGTGAAGCTTGTGATGCGCTGAAGCTGCCCACAACTTTCACTACGCGCTGATCAATTCCCTCCAGCAACCTGCCAAGTACAACTGCCTGCCCGGATGGCATGCCCGGAAAGACATTTGTAAGCAGTATTACACTCATTCTGGGAAGGTTGTCATGTGGATGGCCTACAGCAATATGGCGTGAAACGCACGCTGGCTGCCCTTGTGCAGCTTACCGTTGTGTAAGAACGCAGCAGGGAAAAGGAAAACTCGCAATGACGAACAACAGATATGGCTGGGCAGGCAACAGCCATTTGTGTTGTTCTAACCAACCCACTTAACCCTGTAGAAACCGGTAGATGAAAAGTGTCACTCGACAATGTAGAAACGAAAGATTGAGTATTTATATCGCGCCATTGGAAAAGTAATATGATATAATGACAAACCATGAGAAGTATCAAACACCGCGAGAAACCCATATTGAGTCTTCCTACCATGTGTATAATGAACCGTTGACTTTGCATGTTCGTGTTCGAGGAGAGGTGGGTTGCTTTCATTCTGGCATTGTGAAAAGGGCTGTCAGGATAGTGGCTTTCGGATAATGAACTGAGGGAAACACTCTCCTTGCCACGCAAGTTACCTTGGAGCCCTGCGGAGAACCGTGCGAACTCTCCTGTCGACACCACGGCCAAGTCGAAGCAGCAGGGCATTGAAATGCGTGGTGGCTTTTGCGGTGAGAGGAATGGCTTTATCAGGGATGGGTGGTATGTCCTTTATTGCCCAGAATGCGCCTGTGGGAAGGGGCTTTCCATCCTTTCCAGTCTCGGGTGGGTGAAAGGCCCGACAAACAAGCACTTCCCACCCGTCAAAATCGTTTGGGGTCCAACCGCTTCTGTGCACCTGCCAGATCCCTCCATCCATTCCCCATTTGTCTGTTACGCCGTCATCAGGGAGTTCCTGTTCGTAGTATCCGAGAGGTGTGAACAGCACAACCTGAACCGAAGATACACGGCAAGCCTCTGCCAAGAAGTCACTGCCCTCGCTTCGGTCCAGATGCTCTATGAAGTCGAGAGCGAAAACAGTTTCCACGGATGCATCGGGCAGCGCCTTCATAATCTGTCTCCAGGAGCAGTTCAGTACTACCCTGCCACAATCTGGTGGAGACTCCTTATGCAGTCTCAAAAGGTAGGGAAGATGAGGATCAACGCAGAGATGGGTTCTGGGAGCGAAAATGTCCTGAGGACGGATTCCACAGCCTATGTCGAGAACGAGGTTTGTGTGCTTGACTCGCTTTTCAACCTCCTTGCGCAGTTTGCCCTCATTGGCGAACTCTGCAAGAAGAACACTTTTTTCAGTCATTTAGCCCTTTTCCATTTTCAGCCAATCCTGATGGATCGCAGCCTCTTGGTAATTCAGCACATTTCCATTCAAGGGAAGGTCTGATTACACCGGACCAGCCTCCGTAATAATCTCCTCGCGCAGCACCATAGTCCTGTAGTCTGAAGGAAAGTGCAGAGTCAACCCTGGAGATGATCTGGTAGTGGTTTCTCCACATGTACAGTGAAACTGCATAGCCGCCTTCGTTCAGCAAACCCCCGGGCAATGTTGTTGATGTTCTTATCTTAAGCCCCTCCGAAGATGTGTTCAGGAAATGTTCAGGTATGTGATCGAGTGAGCTGAGAACAAGTGTACCGTCCTGTGAGTAGAGAAGGATGGTAAGACCGGCTCTTGAACCAGGTTTTCGTATGAAGAGATCAAACTGAAGGTTTACTTCTTCTTCCATGCTCATTTCATCTGACAATGAAGAGTCTGCCCCTGAAACCGAGGCCGAGATCAGAGAAAGGGTGTCATCTCCCGGTTGATTGCTTTCCTCCCAAGAAGAGTGCCTGCGGGTTGAATCCGAATCGGTCAGGTACGAGGAAATCACTTCTGCTGATGACGAGTCCATGATCAGCGTTCCTGAGTCTAGTAGAACACACCTTGAACAGAAACTGCGAATAGCAGGCATGTTGTGACTAACAAACAGAACGGTTCTTCCCCCCTTAGCGGCGTCCCCCATCTTGTTGAGGCACTTCTTTTGAAACTGCGCGTCCCCGACCGCCAGAACCTCGTCTACAACAAGAATTTCAGGTTCGAGGTGCGCTGCGACCGCAAACGCCAATCGCACGTACATTCCGCTTGAATAGCGCTTCACCGGCGTGTCAAGGAACTTCTCCATCTCCGCAAAAGCAACGATATCATCGAATTTGCGGCGTATCTCCGCTCTCGTCATTCCCAGGATTGCACCATTGAGGTAGATGTTTTCGCGTCCGGTCAGCTCAGGATGAAACCCCGTTCCCACCTCCAGAAGGCTTGCAATACGACCGCGACAGGTGATCCTTCCCTCAGTCGGGGGGGTTATCTGCGACAAAATTTTCAGCAGTGTGCTTTTCCCAGCGCCGTTCCGACCGATGATGCCAATGGCGTCTCCCTGGTTGACACTGAAACTCACATCTCTGAGCGCCCAGAAATCCTTCTGTGAGTGCTGCAATTTCTCTTTTTGTCTGATTACATTCCAGTAGTGTGCTGTTTTTCTGGCGACGGTATCGCGAAGTGAAAGATAAGGTTCCCTGAGTGCTCCGATACGGTATCTCTTCCCAACGCTGTCAATTTCGATTATTGGTCTGCTCATTACGCTATATCCGCAAAATAGCGTTCTGTAGAACGGAAAACATGCAAGCCGATTGTCAGATAGACCATGCTCATCAGAAAAGAAATGCCCATAACCTTCCAGTCGAAACTTGTACGACCGAGAAGCCCTGCTCGAGCGTTTGCGATAACTCCGGAAATAGGATTAAGCCATGTCATTGCCACTTTGGCCCAAGGATGGTTGTCAAGTAAAGAAACTGGATAGATAACCGGAGTGACGAACATGAGGCTGCTGATAAAAAAAGGAAGCGCATAGCGAACATCTCGGTATTTTACGTTCATCGCTGACAGGAAAAGGCCTACTCCCATTGCACACATGACGCATGTAAGTACGAGCACCGGAAAGGTCAGCACTCCGATCCATCCTGGAACAAAACCATACCAGATCATCATGCCGACAAGAATGAGCATGGCAATGACGAAATCAACGAGCCCGGTAGTGGCTGCGGTTGCAGGAAGGATCAAACGCGGGAAATAGATTTTCTGAACCAGGCTTGCATTGGACACCATCGACTGACTTGCATTCGTGAGCGTTCCAGAGAAATACAACCAGAAAAGCTGCCCGGTATACAGAAAGATAGGATAAGGAGTGCCGTCACCGCTCTGAATACCAGCCATTCGATTGAACACGAAAGTAAAAATGACCATTGTTATCAAGGGCTGCAGGAGAGCCCACAGTACGCCAAGAACAGTTTGCTTGTAACGAACAGAGATGTCACGCCAGGCAAGAACAAGAAACAAGTCGCGGTAACGCCAGAGTTCAGGCCATTTTATCGGTGCGAACCTTCCTGGTGGTGCAATTGTGAATTCGTTCTTCAATCTCTGTCCCCAATGTTGGAATCAATCTGCTCAATGCAGTTCTTGACGGCTTTTCATTAACATCAGCAGTTCCAGAAAAGTTTCAATGGACAATCTGCTGCAATTATAATCCCGGCAACCAGTTACCGAACAAGTAGCCACTCTGCAAAGCCGCATGCAGTTTGCTTGGAAATTATACGCCCTGCTCTATGTACATGCAATCTCGATTGTCAGAGATGCTCGACAAGGTTGCGCTGGCTGTTGTACTGGTTTTGGAAACCTTGAAGCGGACCGTTAAGGTCAAGCTGTTCTTCCGTCTTCAAGAAAACTTTCCTTTGCCATGCACCGGATATCATTGCATACTTGCAGTTGTTGAAGGATGGAGGTTATTCCGGTAACTGCTCGGAATCTCACTTACATTTTGAGGAACTATTACTTTGTCAGTAGCAACATCACTATCAAGATTAATTAAGGAGATACGATGTTATCAGTTAAGGGTAAGCGGATTCTTATCACCGGCGGTACCGGGTCCCTTGGCAAGGTTCTGACCAAACGTATTCTGTCCGGTGAGGTTGGCACTCCGGCAAAAGTCATCATTCTTTCCCGTGACGAAGCAAAACAGCATTTCATGCGCGTTGAGTACGAAAACTCCGTTGCAGCAACAGACGAGATCATCTACAACAACTTCAAGAGACTGCTGGAGTTTCGTATTGGGGACGTGCGCGACTTTCATTCGGTAGCATCCGCAGTGAAGGAAGCTGACATCGTTTTCAGCGCTGCTGCGCTGAAGCAGGTTCCAACCTGTGAGTACTTTCCGTTTGAGGCGGTTAAGACCAACATTGCCGGCCCTGAGAACATCGTTCGTGCTATTCAGGAGCATGGCCTTGGTGTTGAGACCGTTGTAGGTATTTCCACGGACAAGGCATGCAAGCCGGTGAATGTAATGGGAATGACCAAGGCGATACAGGAAAGGGTTTACATCCAGGGCAACATGCGCTGTCCCAAGACCAGGTTCGTTTGTGTGCGTTACGGTAATGTGCTTGCCTCTCGCGGATCCGTGATACCGCTGTTTCACAAGCAGATTGCAAGCGGTGGACCGGTTACCGTAACCACTTCGGATATGACGCGCTTCCTGCTCAGCCTCAACCAGGCTGTGGATGTGATTTTTGCAGCGCTAAAGGGGGCAAACCCCGGTGAAACATACATTCCCAGGGTGCCTTCTGCTCGAATGACCGATCTTGCGAAGGCACTGATCGGGGATAGGGATATTGAGATCAAAGTTACAGGTATCAGACCTGGTGAGAAGATCCATGAGATTCTTATCTCAGAAGAGGAATCATTCCTTACCGAAGATCGCGGCAACTACTACGCAATACTTCCAATCCTTCCCGAAGTGTGCGGTGACAGAAAGGCCAAGAGGGCTTTACAGTCCGAGTACAGCTCCAAAGACTCGCTGATGACACTTCAGGAACTCAAGGTTCTTCTTGAAGGTTATGGTCTTCTTGTTGAGCAGCAGAGTGGAAAAGATGAAGGAGAGCTTCTCCGATGAAGGTCGTTACGGTTCTTGGAACCCGTCCCGAGATCATACGCCTCTGTACCGTCATCGAAAAGCTTGATCAGTGTACAGAACACACTCTTGTACATACCGGGCAGAACTACGACAACCGGCTTAGTGATGTTTTCTTCTCCGAACTTGGAGTAAGAAACCCAGATGTCTATCTTGGAGTTGATACCTCCTCGTTCGGTGTCCAGATCGGGCAGATCATAAGCGGATGCGAGAAGGTTTTTCTTGAGAAGAAACCTGACGCAGTACTTATCCTGGGTGATACGAACAGCGGCCTATCCTCTTTCGTTGCGAAAAGGATGGGCATTCCTGTCTACCACATGGAAGCCGGTAACAGATGCTACGACGACAGGGTTCCGGAAGAGGTCAACCGCCGGGTGATTGACCACTCAAGCACGGTTCTCATGCCCTACACCAACAGAAGCAAAGAGAATCTGGTCGCCGAAGGAATCGAATCTCGACGCATCTATGTAACCGGTAACCCGATCTTTGAAGTTTTGAACCTGTATGCAAAGCAGGTTGAAAACGCCCGAGCGATGGAGAACTACGGTGTTCGGAAAGGCGAGTACTTTCTGGCAACCCTTCACAGGGCTGAGAATGTGGATATCTCGGAGAGGCTGGCTGGGTATGCCCGTGCCTTGGAAATGGTTCGGGATGAATTCGCTCTTCCAGTGATCGTCAGTACTCATCCGAGAACCAGGGGCAAGCTGCAGTCCTTCGGGTTGAGCGGTACCATGGGCGAGGTGAAATACATGGAACCAATGGGTTTCTTTGACTTTGTCCAGCTTGAAAAGAATGCCAAGTGTGTCTTGTCCGACAGCGGAACCGTTCAGGAGGAGTGTTGCATTTTTGGCGTTCCCACGGTTACACTGCGTGATGTCACTGAGCGACCTGAGACAATTGAGTGTGGAAGCAATGTTCTTGCGGGGGGCGACGCTGACAGAATACTTGCCCTGACTGAACTGGTTACAGGTTCTGTACCTAAATGGCAGCCGCCCGCTGAATACCTGGTGCCCGATGTATCCTCAACCGTGCTGAAGATAGTAACGGGGTATCTCCATGGTTAACAGAGTGCTTGTTCTTGGTGGCGACGGAATGCTTGGGCACAAGGTGTTCCAGGTGTTCAATGAAAACCATGAGACCCATGCAACCTTCCTCACCCATGAGCACTATGCTTCGGCTTTCCCAACGTACAGGGAAGTTCCGTCTTCAAGGATTCATCTTGGGATCGATGCGCTGAATTCCGAGGTCATTGAGAGGCTGCTGAACCTTGTGAGACCAGATGTTGTTGTGAACTGCATCGGGCTTATCAAACAACTAAAGGAAGCTTCAGACTTTGTGCTTGCAATTCGGATGAACTCTCTGCTTCCACACAACCTCGCGCGGATTTGCACATCCATTGGGGCAAGGCTTGTGCATGTGAGTACGGACTGTGTGTTTTCTGGGAACAAGGGCATGTACACGGAAGAAGACCCTTCCGATGTGATGGACCTGTACGGGAAATCCAAGGCGCTGGGAGAAGTTGACTATTCCCCTCACCTGACCGTTCGCACATCAATCATCGGCAGAGAGTGGGTCAGGTCAACAGCCCTGCTTGAATGGTTCCTGTCACAACAGGGCAAGACAGTGCGTGGCTACAAGAACGCTGTCTATTCGGGTTTCACCACCGAGTCCATAGCAAGGCTGATTAGAAGAACAATCACTGAGAGGCCAGATGTAACCGGCCTCTGGCATGTATCGAGCGATCCGGTTACCAAGGTTGAACTGCTCACCAGGATCAGGGATGCATGGGGATTGAACATTGAAATCGAGCCCTTTGATGACGTTCCCTGCGACAGAAGCCTTGATTCGACAAGGTTCTTCAAGGAGACTGGGTTTGAAAGACCATCCTGGAAGTCCATGATCCAAAGGCTTGTTGAAGATGATACCCCTTACCCGGAATGGCGCGCACGCAATCAGAAGGTTTTTAGAGCCTGATTCTTCCTGAAGGGGCAGAGATGAAAGCACTTGTTACAGGCGGAGCAGGGTTTATAGGGTCGAACATCTCGATGAAACTTCTTGAGATGGGTTTCGAGGTGCGGATCCTTGATGACCTGAGCAGTGGATACCTGTCGAACGTTCCGGAAAATGCCCAGTTCATTGAGGGCTCCACCGTCGACAGAGAAATGGTTAACGAAGCCGCGTCAGGTGTTGATTACGTTTTTCATCTCGCCGCCAGTGTTGGCAACAAAAGATCTATTGATGACCCGATCTACGATGCGACTATCAATGTTCTCGGTACTCTGAACGTTCTCGAGGCCGCCAGGAAGACGGGCGTGAAAAAGCTTGTATACAGCTCCTCTGCAGGGATCTTTGGAGAGCTGAAAACACTTCCGATCAGCGAGGATCATCCCCAGGAACCTGACTCTCCTTACGGTGTCAGCAAGCTGGCCGCGGAGAAGGACTGTCTTGTTTACATGAAGCTTTACGGGGTTCCGGTGGTGTGTTTGCGTTACTTCAATGTCTACGGTGTCCATCAGAGATTCGATGCTTATGGGAATGTGATCCCGATCTTTGCCGACAGGATCCTTCGTGGCATTCCAATGACCATCTTCGGGGATGGTGAACAGACCAGGGACTTTGTCAATGTTGCGGATGTGGCTCAGGCGAACATCAAATCGGCTCTTTCTTCGGCAACCGGAGTATTCAATGTCGGGAGTGGAACAAGAATCACCATCAACGACCTTGCCAGATTGATGGAGAAAGTTTCCGGGAAAGCCGTGGGAGTTGAGTATGGCCCAGAAAGACCCGGAGATGTGAGAGACAGCCTCGCGGATGTTGGCGCCGCGGTATCGGGCTTTTCATTCAAACCGATGAGCGACATTGAAGCCGGACTTCGTGAATACATGAATTGGATTGAAAGTGATCCGATCACCAAAGATCGACTGGGCATTTTGAAGTAACCCCCCCTCACCACACCCTTCTCCCCGAAGCTGTGTACCCTGCAATCCTGAAGAACAGCCAGATCCAGAGGGCGGATACTGTTAATCCTGCTGCGATGAAGAGTGGCCAGTTGTTCGGTTCAATGGCGGCCTTGGTCATCCAGAAGGAGGGGAGGGGGGAGAAGAGGTACTGGGAGGTTCCGCTGAGGAAGAAGGGGGCCTGAATGCCCATGAGGGAAAGGCCTCCGAGTTTCATGAGGGCGAGACCCTCGACCTTGTTGTTGGCGAAGGCCACCACTCCAATGCAGACCGCGACTGAAGCCGCCGAGGCGAGGAAAGCTATCGGGATTGCTCTTGTCATGCTGAGGTCGGATGATCTGAACAGTGAGAACATCGCTGCCGAGAGAGCCACCGAGATCATTGCCGGTTGAAGAATCCTTCCTGTGAGGTAGCCTTTTGTGCCCGGGGGGGATACCGCGAAGTAGAGGCTAACGCCCTCATCCCGTTCCTCGAGCATTATCATGGATGCCGCCATGTTGAGAAGGTAGGGTATCAGAAGTAGAAGCATCAGGTCGAGCATTGTTCTGAACTGCGGGACTATTGCCGTGTGGCCCAGTGTTTGGGCAAGCCAGCTGTCGAGGGCGGGGATCCCGTATCTGAACACTACCCCGATGAGTATGGGGGCAGGGATGAGCATGGCCAGAAGGGCGTCTCTTTTGATCAGTGTCAGCCCGGCTTTTGCCACCTGGAGTGTTTTCACAGCTGCATGCCTCCAAGCTCCCTTACCATCCCTTTGACTTTTCCTGCTGCAAGCGGCAGCAGGATGGCGGTCCATGCGGCTACGGTTATCAGGTGTTTTGCGCTTGGGGTTTTTGTTACACCGGTGCCCTCAAGCAGTACCTGGAGCAGGGCGGTGCCGGGGTGGAGCTGCCAGATCGCCAGGCCCGGAAGGTGCCAGAGGTTCATGTGATGCCCCAGGGCAATGAAGGGCGGGATCCAGAGTATCAGGCTTATGGGTGCGATGACCATGAAGAACCTGTTGAGGCTGCGCACCCGGACTGCAACTGCCAGCCCCGCTGTGGAGAAGAGCACCGAGCCCGTGAAGAGCCCTGCCGCGAGGATTGCCGGGGAGATTGTGTCTGGAACCGCTGTGATTGCGATTGCAAGGCCCGCCAGAGTGGATATGACAGCAAGTGAGAGAACCTTGGCCCAGAGGTATTCACTTGTTGTGAAGGGGGAGACGAACAGGAAATCAAGGGTGCGCTCGCTTTTTTCAAAAAGAACGATGCCCCCCATGAAGAACATGCCCAGGGCGGCGGGGTCGCTGAACACTATCACTGCGGCTGCCATTGTTCGCCAGTTCTGGGGCACGGCAAGGAGTATGCCGGCGTAGACAACCGAGATTACCAGGTAAAGCAGGTAGAACCCGTAGCGGTACTGGAACCTGATGTCGTTGGACATTGCCGCGATGAAACGCCTTGTGTTCATCGCAGTGCCCTTCCGGTAACCTCGACGAACACATCCTCGAGCGTGGGTTCTTTGGAGTGGATCCTTGTCAGCCCGTTGTCTTCAATGGCTCTTCTGAGGGTGGTGTCTTCCGAGAGTTGAGCCATCGGGGTGGTGTTTTGCTGTTCCTTTTCTCCCTGCCGGTAGGTGTAGGTGACGGTGGAGGGGGTCTTGCCCCTTGTGAGGTTGTCCGGGGTGTCCAGTGCCTGGATGGTTCCGTCAACGATGAAGGCCACCCTGTCGCAGAGTTCACCGGCATCGTGCATGTTGTGGGTGGTGAGGATGATTGTTGTTCCCTTTTCCTTTTGATGCTGGATGATGCTCTTGATCTGCCTTGCGGTGGAGGGGTCAAGCCCCGATGTGGGCTCGTCGAGGAAGAGCATGCCCGGACGGTGCATGAGTGCCCTTACGAAGTTGAGGCGGGTTTTCATGCCCTTTGAGAACTCGGACACCCTGCGGTTGCCGTCCCGCTGGAGGCCCACCATTTCCAGAAGTGTCTCTCCGGGGATTAGGTCTTTGCCGTGGAGGGAGCCGAAGAAGGAAAGGTTCTCCATGGCCGTGAACTTGCCGTAGAGCCCGGGGAACTCGAAAACCACGCCTATGCCTCTGTAGAAGTCGGCGGTGCGGTGCCTGACCTCGCAGCCGTTGACCCGCACCGCTCCGCGGTAGCCCGTGAGGACACCGGTGAGGATCTTCTGGAGGGTGCTTTTGCCGGCGCCGGAGGGGCCAAGGAAGCCGAATATCTCGCCCCTTTTCACCTGAAAGCCCATGTGTTCGATGAGGGGTTCTTTCTTTGAGTATGAGAAGCAAAGGTCTTCTATGGTAATTGTGCCCTTGTCAGTCTCCACTGTCTTCCTCCTCCACTCCCGCAAGCACCAGGCCGCGGATAAGAAGCTGCATGGCTTCGTCGAAGTGTTCCTCCCCGACAGCCTCACGGTGCATCGTGGTCATGGCCAAAGCCCGAAGCGCCGTTGCCAGGATTGGGGCATTTGCCTGTTGTTCCCTTACACGCAGGGCCTTGAGCAGGGCGCGGGTTGTTTCATCATCGAGCGTGTGGTGCGAGGAAACCTGTTCTTGTGGCAGCCCCCGCAGCAGAAGAGCCATCTCTTCCGGGCGCATCAGTGTTGTGAGGAATGAATCCCTGACCTGGCTGAAAAGGTAACAGATCGCTTCAGCGAGTCCGTCCCTTCCCCTGAGGTTCCTTTCCCGAGCTTGTTTGAAGAGGCCCTGAAAAAGCCTTTTCTGGTACTCTTCAATGGTGTGGAAGAAGAGGGCTTCCTTGGAGGGGTGGAACCTGTAGAAAGACCCCTTCGAGATGCCGGCCCTTCGGGCAAGTTCGTCCACAGTGGTTTTCTTCACACCGTACCTGGCAAGGCAGCTCTCAGCCGCCCTGAGAAGCGCTTCACTTATCTCCCGGGTTTCAGCTTCGGTAAACGCCCGTGGCATGGTGACTCCTTTTGTATGACCGAATATACGGAACTGGTCATAGCGTATGCAAGTGTTGTCTTCCCCTTCCCGAATGGAATTGCGTGGCTGTCGCCTTCTTCTGGAAGGATACTGGGATGAAGGAGAGCATCTGTTCGCCGGACATGAAGCTTGTCTGTGGCTCTGCAGGGCTTATCCGGCAGTTCTGGCATCTTGCATTGTTTTGGGCAAAGGCGTTGTTGTCACGGAAGGCATTTCCAGGCTTGCTCTGTTTCCATTGCCCTCACTTTTCAGCCATGAATGAACATGCAGGTTCATCTTGACCACGTTCACGTGGTACAATATGTTTCATGCCATGAAACAATTTATACCAAGGTGGATTCAGCGACGACTCGAAAAGGCGTTGGGCGTGATGCCCGTGGTGGTTGTAACCGGTGCACGCCAGTCTGGCAAATCCACTCTGGTGAGGCATGTTGATCCGCGGCGCAGCTATTTCAGTTTGGATGACCTGGATGTACTGGATCAGGCTCGTCGGGATCCCGATTCCCTCTTGAAGGATCCCCCATTGACGCTGGACGAAGTGCAGCGAGCTCCTGAACTGCTGCTGGCGATCAAGCGGCGAGTAGATACCGAGCGTATTCCAGGTGCCTATCTGCTGACTGGTTCTGCGCAATTCGGCCTGATGCGCAATGTGTCGGACAGTCTGGCAGGGCGCGCGATTTACCTTGATCTTGGCCCCTTCTGCCCGCTGGAATGGGAGGGTGTTGCCCATGGGGAGTCGCTGCTGGACGAGCTGTTTTTGGAGAAACTGAACCCGGACTCCCGCTGGCTCTTGCAGGATGGGCATGGAGACTGGATGGACTGGCTTTTAAGCGGGGGCTTTGCACCGGCGCTTGATATTCCTGAAACCGAAGGAAGGGCGATCTGGTTCAGCGGTTATGTGCAGACATATCTTGAACGGGATTTGCGTGAATTGAGCGAGGTTGCAAGCCTGCCTGATTTCCAGCGGCTCATGCGTATTGCCGCTCAGCGAACCGCCCGTTTGCTTAATCAGGCGGAGATTGCCCGTGATGCCGGCCTGGCCCACGCCACTTGTCATCGTTATCTGAATCTGCTGGAAACCGGATGCCAGATCGAAAGGGTGCAGCCCTATACTGCTGACCCAACCACAGCCCTGGTCAAGAGCCCGAAGCTTTTCTGGAGCGATTCGGGGCTGGCGGCGTGGCTGGCGGGGATACACGACCGGTCCGGCCTTATCCAGAGAGCTGATCTTGGGTTCTGGCTTGAACAGGCCATCGCCCAGACGATCCTTGCCTGGCAGAGGATTGATCCGGTTCGCCGTCGGGTCAGTTACTGGAGAACCCGTGGCGGTGATGAAGTTGATTTCGTCCTGGAAGAGGACCAGAATTGTCTGGGCATTGAGATCAAGGCAGGCAGACGAATAGGTTTGCATGACATCCGGGGCCTGCGCCGCTTCGTTGAAGCCGGGCGAGCCCGTGGCATATCGGTTCGCGGCGTGGCGCTTTATGGTGGCAGTGAAGCCCGCCCTTTGGGAGACAGCCTGAGTGCCCTGCCATACGCAGCCCTCTTCCCCGCGCCTTCGAAGGGGAAACGAGCTGATGCGGGGAATACTGCGGAATTCCAGCCGATAACCTGAGCACTCACTGATTGCGGCGCGCATACCCTTTTTGGCAAATGACTTAAGGTGTTGTGGAATTGCGTGGCTGTCGCCTTCTTCTGGAAGGATCCCGGGATGAAGGAGAGCTTCTGTGTTCTCCGGACATGAGGCTGGCCTGTGGCTCTTCAGGGCTTACCCGGCAGTTTTGCTTTCCACCTGCTCGTTGGAAGGCCAGGGGGCGATTGTCCGCCATGCAGTGATGTTTGCCCGCGGGATCATGTCTCAAGTTCCAGGTCGGCATTGGGCAGGATGTGCCACCGTCCGTCGGCTTCAACTTCTGCTCTTTCCTCGGGAACCAGGGGAACGGCTCTGGGATGCCGGCTGGACAGCCACTCGTACAAAGGAGTGGCCAGGTCTGAATAGCCCAGCTGATCAAGAAGGTACCCGAGGCGTTGAACATCAGTGGTGTTAACAATGGGCGCCAAAGCGACCAGTGCTCTTTTTTCCATTCTGTCTGCCAGTTCAGAAAGTACGGTGGCCACATTGCCCAGGTTCCCCGCAGCGGCGGGATAACGCACCAGATCGAATGCGGTGCTTTCCGGGGTGGCGACCCGCATGGTTCCGGTCTCTGTCTGCATGCGAACCACTGGAAACCGCTCAATAAGGCTGTTCATATAGAATCGGATCGCAACCCTTCCTGCACGCATCTCCCGGATCGGCTTGCGGGTAATCACCTGAAAAACCATTGGCTGTTGATGAGCCGCTCCGTGTACGGCTGCAGCACTGAGCAATCCGACGTAGTAGGGCTGTCCGAGAAAACGCATCAGGTCATCGATGAACCAGTTTGCCGGTGGCGATCCAACAGACCTGTACTCCGGAGGGACTATGACGTAAAACCCGCGGCGGGGAGAAACGATGATTTTTTGCTGCTTCAACCGCCGAAGTGCGTTCTGCACTCCCAAAAAGGAACGACCGGTATCAGACTCCACCTGGGAGCGGGTGAATGAGTAGCGTCCCGTGGACTGGAGGTGATAAACCCACTGAGCCATTGCCATCGGCTGTTCCATCATTACTGCTCCCTCGTGAATCATGCATTTCACTTGCATATACTAGCACATTGCGATAGCTTTCGCAAGTGAAACGTATTGTCAGTCGCAATCGTTACTGCTGACAGTCAGCCCGAAGAGAACTGTTGGAGCCTAAATTCCCGCCCCGGAGTGAACGCGCAGACGGTCAAGCCCCAGGCTTCCCTTGAGGCGCAGGAATCCCTTCTAAACAACATCCGAGGAATGCTCCGAAAACTGACCTGCTTGATCAACCTTGTTCACGAAGTACGACTATCCTGGCGGTGGTTGTCATGGCTTTGATGTACTGATACGGAGCCGTTCAGAATGGAATACGCCTCTGAGATACTTGCAGATTGCTCTCCTACAACGAATTGCAGAGTTGTTTATTTGACTTTCGGATGGCCTCGAGTGTTGCCAGGGCTTTCAGGGGAACGGCAGTCATGCCTTCACCCATGGAAAAGGTCTTGTCGCCGGGGTAGATAACGATGACACTTTCCAGGTTAAGGTCATCCCGGGATATCTGCATGGATTTCGTAACCCTGGGAGCATCCACTCTCTTGATCTCCACCCCGTACAGTTTGGTTCCCCTCTGCAGCAGCAGGTCCATTTCAGCTCCCTGATGGGTGCCCCAGAAGAAAGCCCTGTCATGGGGTATCAGAGCGAGAACCTGCTCGAGGGCGAAACCCTCCCATGAAGCGCCAACCCACGGGCTGGTGAGCAGACCCCTCATTGTTGCCAGGCCCAGAAGGCCGTGAAGAAGACCGCTGTCCCGTATGTAGATCTTCGGAGCTTTCCTCTGCCTTTTGGCGATGTTGGCATGGAAGGGTTGAATCTGCCTTACCATGAAAGCATCTGAAAGTATGTCCAGATACTTCTGAGTGGTGTTGTGGCTTACTCCCATCGCCCGGGCGGCTTCGGTTGAGTTCCATGTCTGACCGTGGTAATGGGCAAGTATCGACCAGAATCGCCCCATGGCGGTTGCGGGAACGGATACTCCCCACTGGGGAAGATCCCTTTCCAGAAGTGTCTGGATGAAGCTTCTGCGCCACTGAAGGCTGTCTTCAATGGATCCTGCAGTGAATGAAGGGGGCAGGCCTCCCCGGAGCCATAGGTTCTGCAGCTCGTCTTCACCGGTTTCATCCAGAGTAAAACCGGTGATGCACACATTTTCTATTCTTCCCGCAAGGCTCTCGGAGCTTTGCCTCAAAAGATCTCCAGACGCGCTTCCCAGTATGAGAAAGTGCGTGCTTGAGCCTGTCCGGTCCGCAAGGACCCTCAGCACGGGAAAAACATCCGGCCTTCGTTGAACTTCGTCTATGACCACCAGCCCATTGAGGGATGAGAGGGCAGTATAGGGTTCTTCCAGCCGGATAAGATCAAGGGGGTTCTCAAGGTCGAAGTAGTTTTCTGAATCCGGCTTCAGGAACTCTCTGGCAAGGGTGGTCTTACCGCTTTGCCGAGGGCCGGAAAGGAGTACTACAGCGCTTCTGCCCAGGGCCGCTGTCAATGTGTCGTGTATCCTTTTTCTGCATACCATGCATGAAAATACCATGAAAATTGTAATCGTCAAGTGCAATATTCATGTAGAAACCTGCTGGGGTATACCCCTGACGGGGTTCTGTCTTCGGCGCTGAGTTGCATTGCGGTGGGTTGGGTGATGGTCAATCCTATCATGTACCCGGTTGGCTTTCATGCCCTTTTGCCATGCCTGCAGGAAGGACCTTTTGAGTTTACCTTGAATGTGCGGGGGGGGACATTGAAACATTTCAAAGCGGAGGGGTCGTTGTTCAGAAGCATGGGTATCGCAGGGAAGGGTACCTCCAAACGGAAAGTGCTGCTCTTGGGCATGGGGTTCTTCGGCTTCGTCTTCATGTCAATAGTTGTGTTCCTTTTAAGGTCTGCCGGGTTGGACCGAGAGAAGCCGCCCTATCTGACCGACCATGTAGAGTGGAAGTGACAACAACTCGAAGGATACGCTTTCGCTTCCTATGCCGTGCTGTATCCGCTTAAGCGACGGGGGATTCATGTCCAGTCGCACCGCTGTTGGGGAACCCTTTTCCATTACGAACCGCAGAAGGGACTTCATGCTTCCGGAAGCTCCGGCCTTCACCTCAAGGGGGATCACTCCCCGTGGGCCTTCCAGCAGGAAGTCAACCTCTGCATTGCCTGTTCGTCCCTGACGGAGCCAGTAGTAAAGCTCAGGCCTTTCCCATGAAGGCGCCCTGTAAAGCAGATGCTGCGCGATGAGCTGTTCCGCAAGGCGACCGGAGTTGATGAACTTCCGGCTGAAAAGAGTGTTCGGATCCAGCCTCGACATGCCGGTTGTGTGGGCGACAAGCCCAACATCCAGAAAGTACAGCTTGTAAACATCGGGGGCAGCTTCCGCTCCCAGAGGGAGCCCGTTCCCATGGGAATGCACAGCGGGTGTGACCACTCTGGCATCGGTAAGGTACTCGATGGCGCGGCGGGCTTTCCCGGCTCTGTGTTCCGGGGCAATGTGGCTGTAGATGACCTTGTCGCCGGCCATGGCGGGCACACGGTCGAACACCCTTCGAAGCATGGAAAGGTCTGTACCGGCGGCGTACTTCGCACAGTCGTCACGGTATGTGTTAAGGATGGATGCCTGAAGTTTTGCCACCTCCTCGGTTCTTTTGGTCTCCAGCCAGGCCTCGGCAACCTCGGGCATGCCCCCCACAACGAAGAACTTCCTGAGGGCTTCACAGATGTTCCTGTGCGCGGCGGATGAAAACGATCTTCCAGGTTCCCATTTTCGCAGCAACTCAAGCTCCATCCCAAGCTCCCCGGTACCCTCGATGAACTCCTCCACGGAAAGCGGACCCATGAAAAGGTACTGCATCCTTCCAACGGGAACCGGGGAGACGCTTTCCCTCAGCTCGACATCCAGCAGGGAACCGGCAGCCGCCCACCGCAGTTCCGGGAAGTCTTCAGCGAGGTAGCGGAGGGCGGAGAAGGCAGAGGGCGCCGCCTGCACCTCATCAAGGAAAACAATGTCCCCGGGATTCGGGGATCTGCCTGTAGTAAAGGCAATTTCCTCGAGCATTCTTCCGGTGTCTTTCCCGGAGAAAACCTCCTCCAAGCCTGGATGCCTCTCCAGGTTAAGCTCGCAAAGGCCTGATCTGCCACTGCGAACAGCCCGCAGACTGCGTATTGCAGTTGTCTTGCCCACTTGCCTGGCAC